>Ga0182746_1000060_pt1 | contig 203044 bp, 173 predicted proteins | sample eDN3rd30CBELigOP_FD_128881 | JGI IMG/M metagenome (GOLD analysis project Ga0182746, IMG submission 128881) | Enriched Organic Plus compost microbial communities from Emeryville, California, USA - eDNA 3rd pass 30_C BE-Lig OP (version 2) (version 2) ...
GGAATTTTTTAACATAATTTCTACATTCGGGAGTAATTTAAAACTTAAAACCATGAAAAGGAACTGCTTTGGCGTAAGCTGTTTGGGCATCGTCTTGTTTTTTAATTTTTCCCTTATATCTTTGGTAATGTATCAAACATGTTGATCCAGGTTTACAGGTATAATATACCCGGTTTTCATTGTTTTAACAATAAAAAATAGAGAATAGGAAACAGCCTATGGGTTGTTTTTTTACTTTTAGAACACTTAAAACCATCCATAATGGATTTGAAAAATATCTGCTGTTTCCAATGTGATGACAACAAACATACCATGGTCAAGAATGGAAAAACTTCTTATGGTAAACAGAGGTTTATCTGTAAAAACTGTAGGCGATCCAGAGTAGAAAGCTATACTTACCCCGCTTATCATCCCGGTCTCAACTCGGAAATCATAAAACTTACCAAAGAAGGTTTGGGCATAAGAAGTACGGCTAGGGTTTTAGGAATTTCAACAGCCACACTTTTGAGAAGGATCATTACCATTTCTAAAAACATAAAGCTTCCTGTCATTCTATTCGGAAAAAGTTACGAAGTAGATGAAATGTGTACATACATAGGAAACAAAAATCATAGGATCTGGATCGTATATGCGTTGGAAAAGGAAAGCAAAAAAATTGTTTCATTCAATGTCGGCACAAGAACCAACAAAACACTTAAAGTTGTTCTGGGTACTTTACAATTCTCAAAAGCGAAACAGATTTATACCGATGGACTGAAAAACTACAGATATTTAATTGAAAAGGAAATCCATCAAGTCATCCGTTTCGGGACCAATCATATAGAAAGGTTTAACCTGAACTTAAGAATTCATTTAAAAAGACTGAACCGCAGAACAATCTGCTTTTCCCGAAGCTCCGTTATGTTGAATGCTATTTTGAAGATTTACTTTTGGGGCAATTCCAATTCTTCTCAGAACCTCGCCTGAATCTGCACATTCCCGGTATGGATGGTTTTATTTTCTTCGGTTTTGCGGCCATCATAGCTGACATTTACACTGAGAAACGAATTCAGCTGGCGTTGCAGCATCAGCTGCCAGACAAAGTTATTGCCGGGCTTCAGGCCCTCCATCATCTGGTTTCCTACTACCGATTGCGGATTTCCCGTAAAGTCATTTTTAATATAGTTGAATGTGGCGAGAAGCGATGATTTTGCACCGTCATTCCATTGTACCTCCGTTCCCAGGTTGGACTGGTTCAGTTCTTCTTCGCCGGTACGGTTCGCCTTATTCTGATAAGTATAGTTTAGTGAAGCGCTAAATTTGCTTTCTATCTGATAAGATATCTGCGGTTTCACCCGCCACGAATCCAGCGTGAACCTGCGGCTTTCAAACAAATCGGAATTGCTTTCTGTCACAACATTTTCACCTTCGGCAAGAAAGTAGAAATTATCCCAGGGACTGTATTTCGCATTCAGCAAGTGGCTCCGCGTGTCGCGCGACTCAGCGCCGGTAAACACATAGGTCTGGCTCTCCTGGTTTGAAAAGGTATAACCAGATGACCATTTGTATTGTCCGCCCTGGTTGAAATTCAGCGAAGTCCGTAAACTCTGTGATTTGCTCAGTAACAAATCAGATTCCACAAAGGGGTTCCATTCCAGCGTTCTGCCTTCTTTCAGCAATGAATTATTTGACTGAAGCGAACCTTGCAGCATCCACCTTCCGAGAAATTTGTTTTCGGAATTCAATAGCTCTTTGGGCTTCAGCCTGACGGAGAGATTCATTCCGTTCTTGTTGGTTCTTACATATTCGACCGTATTGGTATAAACCCGTATGTAATTCGCCTCATCCTGGAATTCGGCTACCTCGAACTCGTCCAGCTGTTCAATTCCGTCGCCATTGTAATCCGTCCATTTGTAAATCCCGGTGCCGTCGGTCACTTTTACATATTCAAATTCGCGTTGCGGCTCAACGCCGCTGCCCAATTCATAGAAAGCATTTACAACCATTCCGCCGCGGAAAAAGCTTTTATACCAGCGGATGTTCCCTGTAATGTAATCTTCATGCTTGATGTTTTCAAAAACATAATCCACCGAACGGTAATGTCCTGTGAGCTCCAAACGCTGGTCTTGTTTGTTAATCAGCTTGGACTGCAAAATCCAGCCGTTTGACTTCGAAACCCGCTGCATGCTTCCCAGGCGGACGGAATCGTCACGACGGTTATAATAAGTCAGCTGAGCATGGATTTTGGCTGTGTCGCCAATACCTACCATTCCCTGGATTTCGTCCCAACGGAATGATAATTCAGACAAATTGTTTCCTTCTGCCGCGTTCACATGGTCTTCCCGTTCGTTGGATTCGCCCGCGTATTGTGCACCCACCCAGACCGATTTCCAAATTTTCCTTTTTGCCAATGCCTGGTAACGCAAAAACTGTGATTTATCGGCATCCAGGTTCAGGCTGTCGGCATATTGTTTTTTGGCATGCAAATAAGAGAAATTAGCCTGGGCAAAATTCTTTTCGGTCTGGTAATTCAGGCTTAAATCGTTTTTTAAACCATTGTACTGGCCTTCATTTTGTAGATAATGCAGATTGTAATTCAGGCTTAATGAATCTTTGTATTTTGTTTGTAAACCCAATCTTAAATAGGTTTGATTGGCTTCAGAAAGCTCATCTTCCAGGTTGAAATCGCGGGTAAATTCCACCGACCTTAAACGCTGAATGGATTGGAAATTCTTTTGGATATAAGACAATTCGAACAAAGGCTGAAGATACCAGGACTTGAACTGAAACGCCTTGTTTCCATAGACCCGCCCTGCAAAGCCGGTATTTTCACCATCGTCCTTATCGGAAAACAGGTTCAGGTCCTCATTGCTCATAGCCAGGTCCAATCCTACCAAGCCATTGTTCTTTAACTTATAAGCCGAATTGACGGTATAAAGCTGTAATCTTTTCGGAGGAATTAATTGCCGGACCGGTTCATAATTTCCCTGCGGAATTCCATTTACGGGTGCGACATACTGGAAAATTTTACCGTTGACCTCAATGTCCGACTGAACATAATTTCCCTTGTTATTTCCTACCAATGTAAAAGTAACCTGGTACAATTCTTCTTCAGGATCATCAGAATATTCAAAAACCTCCACACCATCTATGGTAATCTTCCGGTACAGGTTTTTATCGGGATCATATTCAGCCGGAATTGCGGTTGAATTATACATTTCTGCGGGATTGTTCCCTGCGTCTGCAAGAATCTGTTTATCGCTGTCGCTCAAATTGTCCAGAAGCGGATTGTTTTTGGAGTCACCGTTTGAATAAAAATGTCCTGCAATCCTGAACCGTTCCGATTCATGCTCTACCCCGGCATACATGAGAAGCTGGGAATAGCTTCGGTTTGCATAAAGATATTCTACTGTAATCCGGGAATTGTCGGTAATCAAACGATTGCTTGTAAACGTCAATTCGCCGGTGTTGTAATTAATAACATAGTCGTTATTTTCTCCTCTTGTCAACAAAACACCATCCAGATAGATCCGTTCACTTCCCGAAACGATGATGATGTACAGTTCGTTATTATTGCCCGAAAGCCGGTAGGGTCCCTGGTTCCCGTTCTGGCCTGTGATTTTTTTTGACGCAAATTCGCCGCGTGTGGAACTCCCCGCCACCTGAATCCTCGTTTTGGAATCATCGCCATGTGTCAGCTCGGTTCCGATTTGCAGCCCGGTTACCTTTTGGGTGAAGTTACCGAAGAAATCATTTTCCTGGATCAGGTCAATATGCCCTGCACGCACTTTTGAGTTTTTATTAAACAATTCCACATAAACTTTGTCAAATTCCTGCAATTGCTGCGTGTAGCCGTCAGCCTGAATAGGAACGTTGTTGTCAGAAATCACCGCGTTGATGCCAATCTCTTCAGTCAAGTTACCTGTCAGTTGCAAGTCAAGCGACGACTGGACCGAAGCGCTCTGGTTGTTCCCGAACCGGATTCCGCGTACGAGCGAACCCCGGCTGTTGAGCCCGTCGAAAGGTTTTCTGGTTTCTTTGGTTTCATCGCCCAGCGCATAATACCTGTTTTGCTGCGTGGGCTTTATGATGAGAGCAGTGTCTTTGGAGAAAACGGATTCCTGCTGTAAATCAGGGTGGATGAAATACGAAACTGTGACAATCCGGCCTTTCAGAGATTCATCAAAAACCAGTTTTCCTGATGCGTAGTCTACTTTGTAAAATAATTCGGAAACAGGCTTTCCCTGTTCATCCAGAATCATAAATTTTTCGGGTAGAATAACACGTGCAGTAAGCTGCACGGTATCTGAAACTACAATGGAATCACGCCTGAAATTATCATTCTGCCATGATGGAACCTGTGCGGAAACCGTCAAAGCAAAAAAAATCAGGAAAAGAAACAATATGTAATTTCTGAATTCCAAATATTGGTTTTATGTACAAATAACGTAAATTTCAACCTTGTCGTGTACGAAATGTAACAATCATTTCCGTTAGAATGACTTATCTTAAAATTCTGTTTATGAAATCTCTGGTAAAATTAGAAAATCTTGGTTTGTTCCTTTTGGCCGTTTATCTGTTTTCTTTGCTCGACTTTCCTTGGTGGTCGTTCCCGGCTTGTCTTCTATTACCCGACTTAAGTATGATCGGCTATTTATTCGGAAATAAAATCGGAGCCATCGTTTACAATTTCTTTCATCATCAATTGCTGGCTGTAGCTGTTTACCTGATTGGAGCTTACTTGGCTAACGAATGGATCCAGTTTACCGGGATTATTTTGCTTGCACATTCTGTTATGGACCGGATTTTCGGTTATGGGTTTAAGTATTTCTCCGGATTTAAAGATACACATTTAGGGAAATCGGAAATAATAATTGACGGAATTAATGTGAATTCAGTCAGTTGATTGACGGAATTAATGTGAATTCAGTCAGTTGATTGACGGAATTAATAAATTTTAATTACCTTTGTCCTGATTCTGAACAGAAAAATCATGGCAAATCGTTATAAAAGAGCACTGTTAAAAGAATTTGAAAAAAAAGTCCGTCCTAACAAAGTCCTGATTTTGTTAGGCGCGCGCCGCGTGGGCAAAACCAAGCTCATTCAGGATTATTTGGAAACCATTTCCAAAGAAAAATACCTCGCATTAAACGGTGAAGACGTTAATGATGCTGAATTGCTTAAAGAACGTTCTGTCGCGAACTATAAACGTGTATTGGATGGAATTGAAATTCTGGCAATTGACGAAGCACAACATATTCCTGAAATCGGCTTGATTTTAAAACTGATCGTGGATTCCATTGACGGAATAAAAGTCATCGCGACCGGTTCTTCTATGTTTGACATGACTAATAATTTGGGTGAGCCTTTGGTAGGAAGAAAAAATACGCTTTATCTCTTTCCGTTTTCACAAATTGAATTTTCCGAATTTGAAAACTATAAACAAACTACAGAAAACCTGGAACAACGGCTTTTGTTTGGCGGATATCCTGAATTGGAACAATACACGGACTGGAATGAAAAACAGGATTATCTTTACGAAATTGTGAATTCCTATTTGCTGAAAGACATTTTGATTTACGAAGGAATTAAGAGCTCAACAAAAATTTATGATTTGCTTAAAATGATTGCTTTTCAGGTTGGAAAGGAAGTTTCTTTGCAGGAACTAGGCAATCAGTTGCAGATTTCAAAAAACACGGTGGAACGTTATCTGGATTTGCTTTCCAAAGTTTTTGTTTTATATAAAATAAATGGTTTCAACCGGAATTTGCGAAAAGAAATTACCAAATCGAGCCGATGGTATTTTTATGACAATGGGATTCGAAATACGCTCATCAATAATTTCAACCGATTGGATATGCGAAATGATGTGGGGGAGTTATGGGAAAATTATCTGGCTTCTGAACGTATAAAAAACCAGAATTATCAAAAAATGAAACGTGATAATTATTTCTGGCGGACCTATGACCAACAGGAATTGGACTGGTTAGAGGTTAACAATGAATCGCTTGCCGGATTTGAATTCAAATGGAATGAAAACCGTAAATCCAAAATCCCAACGGCTTTCGCAAAAGCGTATCCCGATGCTACATTTGAAATCATTAACCGGCAAAATTATTTGGATTTTATCACCTAAATTCCAAAACAAAAACTCGGGTCATGCTTTTTGCCGCCTGAAACTTTGATCCTGAAATTTTAATCTCAAATATTACCATTGAAACAACCGACGTGACTCCATCAATTCATTCACTTTCCCGGCAACCCGGTCAATGATATCTTCATTATCTTTGTTCATCAATACTTCGTCAATCAGACCGGCAATAACATCCATATCGCCTTCTTTCAGCCCGCGAGTTGTTATAGCGGCAGTTCCCAAACGGATTCCGGAGGTTGTGAACGGCGATTTATCATCAAAAGGGACCATATTTTTATTGCAGGTAATGTCGGCTTTTACCAATGTATTTTCGGCTTCCTTTCCTGTGATGTCTTTATTTCGCAGATCAATCAGCATCAAGTGATTATCCGTTCCCCCCGAAATAATTTCATATCCCCTGCTTATCATTGCTTTCGCCAATGCCTGCGCATTTTTGGTTACTTGTAAAATGTAGCCAAAATAATTGTCTGACAATGCCTCTTCAAATGCCACGGCTTTCGCCGCAATTACGTGCTCCAAAGGCCCTCCCTGCATTCCCGGGAAAACCGCCATATTCAGCAGCTGGGACATCATTTTGACTTCGCCTTTTGGTGTTGTTTCCCCCCAGGGATTTTCAAAATCTTTACCCATCATGATAACCCCTCCCCTGGGGCCGCGAAGCGTTTTATGCGTAGTAGATGTTACAAAATGACAGTGCGGCATGGGGTCGCTCAAAATTCCTCTTGCAATCAACCCGGCAGGATGGGCAATATCGGCCATCAGCAGGGCGCCCGTTTCATCTGCCACTTCACGGAATTTGGCATAATCAATATCTCTCGAATAAGCCGAGGCTCCACAGATAATCATTTTAGGTCTTTCTTTCAATGCGGTCTGACGCATTGCTTCATAGTCAATTCTTCCCGATTCTTTTTCAACTCCGTAAAAGCAGGTTTGGTAAAGCATTCCTGATGAGCTGACAGGCGATCCGTGTGTTAAATGCCCGCCATGTGACAGATCCAACCCCATAATTTTATCGCCGGGTTTCAGGCAGGCAAGATATACGGATGCATTCGCCTGAGAGCCGCTATGCGGCTGAACATTCGCGTATTCGGCATTGAACAGGTGTTTCAGTCTTTCAATGGCAAGCGTTTCGATTTCGTCCACAACCTCACAACCACCGTAGTATCGTTTTCCGGGATAACCTTCCGCATATTTATTGGTGAGGATTGAACCCATTGCCTTCATTACGTTGTCGCTAACGTAGTTCTCTGATGCGATCAACTCCAGTCCAACGGTTTGTCTTTCTCTTTCGTCTTCAATCAGATCGAAAATTATATCTCGTGCCATCGTCAAAATTTTTGATGCTCAAAAGTACTGAATTTATCTTATTTTTAACTGATGAAAGATTATTATGCAATCGGATTAATGTCCGGAACTTCATTGGACGGACTGGATATTTGTTATGTCCGGTTCGATCTTCCTGAAATTCAGTTTGAAATCCTTAAGGCCGAAACTCTTTTGTACGATGAAGAATGTAAATCTCTTCTCAAAAATTCAATTTATATGACGGGTGAAGAACTGACAAAGCTCAATGCAGACTATGGAATTTATTTAGGGAGATCCGTTAATCAGTTCATTCGGAAAAACAAAATCAGGAAGATTGACTTTATTGCTTCACACGGGCATACGGTTTTTCACAATCCTCAAAAAAATTATACGCTCCAAATCGGGAAAGGAGAAGGGATTTTTGCAGAAACCGGGATCCGGACGGTTTTTGATTTCCGTTCCCAAGATGTTTTTTTGGGCGGGCAGGGTGCACCGCTTGTTCCGATTGGCGATGAGCTGCTGTTTGGGGAATTTGATTCATGCCTGAATTTGGGTGGATTCTCCAATATTTCATTTAAGCAAAACGGGGCACGGGTCGCTTTTGATATTTCCCCTTTCAATATTGTCCTTAATTTTTTAGCGGAAAAACTGGGTAAGGATTATGACGAGAATGGGGATTTTGCAAGAAGCGGAAAATTAATCCACGAACTGTCAGGGCAGTTAAACTGCCTGGAATTTTACAAATCGGCTCCTCCCAAATCATTGGGGGTTGAATTCTGCAATAAATCCATTTTCCCGCTGATTGAGAATTCACCGGAAAAGACAGAAGATCTATTGGCAACATTCACCGAACATTTCGCAGTTCAGGTCTCGGCTATATTGGATCAAAATCAATTAAAAAATGTCCTGATCTCGGGTGGTGGGGCCTACAACCAGTTTTTCATCGAACGATTAAAATCCAAGACTTCCTGCCGCATAATTATTCCCGAAAAAATTATAATCGAATACAAAGAAGCCCTGATCTTTGCTTTGATGGGAATGCTGAAACTGGAAAACAAAGCGAATGTTCTAAGCTCTGTTACGGGAGCAAAGAAAAATCATTCCTCCGGATTAATAATCTCCTGATTTTTTTATAAATTTAGTGGGTGAACATCAGGGTTGTTATAGTTGAAGATAATTTCTTTCTTACCAAAGTAATTGGTGAAAAATTATCTTTTTTTAAAGACCTGAAGCTTAAATTTACGGCTGAAAACGGAAAGGATCTGCTCGAAAAACTTGAAAGGGACTCTATTGTAGATTTAATCCTTATGGATATTGAAATGCCCGTTATGAGCGGAATTGACGCAACGGCAGAAGTAAAGAAACGATATCCGCAAATCAAGATCATCATACTGACGGTCTTCGATAATGACGAAAATATTTTCAATTCCATCAAAGCCGGCGCCGATGGTTATCTGCTAAAAGAAACCGAGCCGCAAAATCTTTATAACGGGATTGTCGAAACACTTAACGGAGGTGCGGCCATGACGCCTTCCATTGCCCTGAAAACACTTAAATTACTACGAAATCCTGTGGAGTTTTCAAATCCTGTTCAGGAGGAAGAAGTCAAACTTTCTTCCCGGGAAATAGATGTCCTGGAACAATTGAGCAAAGGCCTGAGCTACAGCGTCATTGCCGAGAACCTTTTTTTATCTCCCAGTACAGTCCGGAAACATATTGAAAACATCTACAAAAAACTACAGGTTCACAATAAGCTGGAAGCCATACAAAAGGCAGAAAGGAACAAACTCATATAGGATTCATTTGTAAAAATAGGGCAATTGCCTTATTGCGGGATCTGTGCTAAAACAGAAACTTTGCTTCATTAATTAATTTAAATTCAAAATTCATGAAAACAAAAAGTTTATTTAGCGCAGTACTTTTGCTATTGGTCGTATTTTCATCATTTTCAGTGTCGTGTAAAAGTGATGATGACGGAGGAAGCGGAGGAAGTGCTGCTGAAGGTACAATTTCTGCCAAAGTAAGCGGAACACAATTCAACTCAATGGAAATGGCCACGTCAGGAACGATGGTAAATGCCGGAGGTTCTACCACCCTTTCCATTTTAGGTTCCAACGCCGACGGAAAAGCAATCAACATCATAGTGAACGGCTTTGACGGAGAGGGAACTTACCAGATCGGTGGTGGTTCCAATATTTTTGTGGCGGGCTCTTATATGGAAACCAACATTTCCAACCCGATGAATTCCCAGACCTGGCAGGCTCCTTATGACGATTCCGTAGCGGGAGAAGTGAGCTTTTCTTCTGTTTCGGATTCAAACGTAAAAGGGACTTTCCATTTTGAAGCCAAAAACGTAAACGGCGATGGAAGCATTAAAAATATTACCGATGGTTCATTTAACGTAAACCTTTCGAACTAATACCCAAGAACCTCTCTACTTATAAAATTGGGCTACCTCTCTACTAAACTTAAGGCCCTGATATTTTTAACGAATGTGGTTTTGAGGACACGTAATGGTGGTAAATTTAGATGAAATGTGATTATTTGACTAAATTTGAATTTTAACCGCCATTACGTTTTTATGTAAAATAACATAAGTATAAAATATGAAAACTCTTATTTGTTGCCTTTTTCTTCTCTCAACTACATTTGCCCTGTCGCAACAAAAAAATGTTCAAAAGTTAAATGATGAAGCCATTAGCATCTACCGGACTAACCCTAAAAAAGCTTTATCATTTTTAACACAAGCCAAAAATTTGTCTGAGATCCAGTTGGATAATGATTTGACCAACAATAATTTTGGAATTGTCTATCGCTTTTTAGGTGAGTTTGAAAAGGCAAAACAATTTTCATTAAAAGCCTTAGAATCTGAAGATCTTAAAATACAAGCATCTGCCTCCAATAACATGGGAGCTTGCGCCCGCTCTCTGGGTCAATATGAAGAAGCCATAAAATTCTACATTAAAGCTTTAAGAAACTATGAAAAGCTTAAAGAAGATAGAGAGTATGCAATAGTCAGCAATAATATCGGAGTAGTATATAATTCTCTTGAACTTTATGAAAAAGCGAAAGAATACCACCGGCTTGCTATGACAAAATTCGATAAGGCAAACTACAAAAAGGGATTATCGGAAGCCTATAACAATTATGCTATGGTTCTCGTCAATCAGGACAGCTTAGAAAATGCTTTAAATTATTTTGTACGATCTCTCAATATAGAAAGAGAGCTTGGTGATAAAAAGGGGATTTCTGAATCATTAAATAATGTGGGAGGTATTTATTATTATAAAGGTGATTTAAATAAATCTCTACAATATTTTAAAGAAGTTCTCCAGATAGAAAAGTCAATCAAAAATCTCGGTGGTATCGCTTCGACTTATAACAACATTGCGCAGGTTTTAATTGATAATAAAGATTACAGCACAGCAAAAAAATACATAGATACAGCATACTCTTATTCCAAGGAAAATAAAATTTCGGAAGATTATTTAACAAGTATTCAAAACTATATAACCTACAACGAGCAGCTGCAAAAATATAAAGATGCCAACCGATACTATAAGACATATACCTCTGCTTCCGATAGTATACGACAAAAAACCAATTTGCAACAACTTCACGAAACAGAAACCAAATACCAGACTGAAAAGAAAGAAAAGGAGATCCTGATTCAAAAAGCCGAACTGGCCGAAAGCAGATTAAAAATTGAAAGGAAAAACCTGTGGATCATTATCGTCATCAGTCTTGCAGCACTGACCGGGCTAATTGGTTACTTATTTTACAGGACCCAAAAGCTGAAAAACAACCAGCTGAAGAAAGAAAATGAGCTGAAGGATGCATTGATCAAAATCGAAACCCAAAACAAAATTCAGGAAGAACGGCTGCGGATTTCCCGGGATCTACATGATAACATCGGGTCTCAGCTTACTTTTATCATTTCATCTCTTGACAATCTGAAATTTCAGTTAAACAAAGAAAACCCCGAAGCCGGTAAACGCCTGGAAGACATCAACCAATTCACACGCACGACCATCACTGAGCTTCGTGATACGATTTGGGCAATGAACAAGGAAAGCATCAGTTCTTCAGACTTGCAGATCCGCATCAATAATTTTATCGAAAACGCAAAAATGGCTTCACCCCGCATCAGTTTTCAAGTTAATGTGAAAGATGAGCTCAATGACATTCGGGAGTTTACCGCATTTGAGGGAATTAATATTTACCGGGTTATACAGGAGTTCATCAATAACTCTATAAAGCATTCCGAAGCAACTGAAGTCAGGATCAGTTTCGATAAAGAGAACGGTCGTTTTCTTATTCGTATTTCCGATAACGGGAAAGGATTTGACGAAGCTAACCTTAAACAAGGAAACGGGCTCAACAATATGCATAAAAGAATTGCGGAAATTGGCGGAGAATTAAGCATACAATCCCAACCCGGACAAGGAACCGTATTAAAGCTGAATATTTAATTCCCTTATACGGAAAATTCAAAATAGCCGTATTTTTGCTTCCAGATTCCCATCAGAATATGAACTACTGCGATACGGTGGATTGGTTATATGAAAAGCTTCCCATGTTTCAGCGCATAGGCGCGTCTGCTTACAAAAAGGACCTGGGTAATATAGAATCCCTTACAAAACAATTAGGGAATCCGCAAAAGCAATATGCGTCCGTCCACATAGCCGGAACAAACGGAAAAGGAAGCACTTCTCACATGATCGCTTCTGTATTGCAGGAGGCGGGTTACAAAACCGGATTGACAACTTCTCCGCATTTAAAGGATTTTCGCGAACGGATCAGGGTAAATGGTGAATTATGCTTGAAAGAATTTGTAATTGATTTTATCAGGCAGAATAAAAAGCTAATTGAAGATATGGAAGCTTCTTTTTTTGAAGTTTCCATTGCAATGGCTTTTGAATATTTTGCAAAGGAAAGAGTCGATATTGCAGTAGTGGAAACCGGGCTGGGCGGAAGGCTGGATTCTACCAACATCATCACTCCGGTACTTTCCGTCATTACCAATATAGGATTGGATCACATGCAGTTTTTGGGAAATACGCTGACTGAGATTGCGGGGGAAAAAGCGGGGATCATCAAACAAGGTATTCCGGTTGTAATTGGAGAGGCAAACGAAGAAACAAAGCCTGTTTTTATAAGAAAAGCTACAGAAACAGGCTCCGAAATAATATTTGCCGAAGAAAGAGAATTCAGACATTACGATTCGGATTTAAAAGGAATCTACCAGGAGAAAAATCGTAAGACAGTGCTTGCCTCTATTGAAATTCTCCAAAACTCCGGATATAAGATAAGCGAGGAAAATATATGTAAGGGGTTAATGAACGTTACAAAAAACACCGGTTTACGCGGCCGTTGGGATATTTTACAGGAAAATCCGTTAATTATTGCTGACACGGCCCATAATGTTCACGGATTGACCGAAATCGTAAAGCAAATCAGCCAAACACCTTATCAAAACCTTCATTTGGTTTTGGGTTTTGTAAACGATAAAGACGTGGATACAATTTTGGGCTTATTTCCTCAAAATGCTTATTTCTATTTCAGTGAGCCCGACATTCCCCGAAAGCTGTCTGTTGAAGAGCTAAAAAAATCGGTTCCTAAAAACGTTAATGCCCTGTTTTTTGATTCGATCGGAGAAGCATTGGAAAACGCCAAAAAAAATGCTGCCCCCAATGATTTGATCTACATAGGAGGCAGCACTTTTGTTGTTGCAGAAATTATCTGATTATTTTATTTTTTCTTCAATGGATTTTTTGGCAAAAATCGCTTCCAGCCTTTTGGTTTCTTGCTTGCGTAACCGTAACCATACCCATATCCGTAACCATACCCATATCCGTAGCCGTAACCCCTGCCCGAGCCAACATCATTCAACAATATAGACATGTTTGGCAATTTCTTCTCTCTGTATAGTTCCCTGGGGACAGTTAGCAGCCTCTTATCCAAATAATTTGCCCTTACAACATATAAGAACAAATCTGCCTGAGATGAAATCAGCTGAGTGTCGGTAACCAAGCTTACAGGTGCCGTATCTACTACAATATAATCATATTTCCCTTGAGCCTGTTCAATCATTTGCTGGAATCTTCCATTCATTAACAGTTCAGAAGGGTTGGGTGCCAATACACCCGCAGAAATTATATCAAAGGAAAAAGATGAATCTTTAATTATAATATCATCTATCGTCAAGCTTTCATCCATCAGAAAATGAGTAATTCCTTTTCTATGTGACATAAGGCTCTTAATATTCAAATAATCTAAAACTTTTGGATTTCTAATATCAGCTTCAATAACCAGGACTTTATTTTCAGTTGTGGATGACGATAAAATAATCGACAGGTTTGTAGCAACAAAGGTTTTTCCTTCACCACTGACTGTAGAGGTGATAAAGATATTTTTTGTCTGGTTTTTTTTACCTGATAAATAAAAATTGACATTCGTTCGTAAAATTCGGAAAGCCTCTGCAAGCACACTCCTGTCATTTTGTTCTATAAATGTATTTTCCGAAGTAGGTATGTCGCCTATCACGCTGGCTTTTACCAAATCTTCGACCTCCTTCCTGGTGTGTACTTTATTGTCTAACAAAAATTTCAAATAAAGTGCTCCAAATGGAATTAACAATCCCATTATAATTGACCCCAGGTAAATTATATTCCTTTTGGGTGAAACGGGAATATCACTGCCGTATGCTGTGTCAACAATCTTAATTTTGGAAGGGGTCGCGGCGTTGGATATTTCGGTTTCTTCTCTTTTTTGAAGCAAAAACAGGTAAATGGCTTCAACAATTTGCTGCCGTCTTGAAATATCTCTGAACTCCCGTTCCTGATTCGGAAAAGCGGAAATCCTGGAATTAATTGTCTTCCCTTCTTTTTGTATATTATTGACTGCTATCTGGGTCGTCCTTTTATAGTTATCTAAACTTGCCTTTAAGGTTTGCCCCAGGCTCTCGATCTGATCATTCAGATTTTTGACTATAGGGTTCTGTTCTGTCGAATTCTTTAATAGAGATTCTTTTTCCAAAACCAATTCATTATACTTGCTAGTTGCTTCATTAATTGCAACATTTTCAAGACCTATGTTTGCAGGTACCAGCTCACTTTTATTGTTTGACAAATAATCATTCATATAATCGACCAAATTCAATTGCGTCGAATATTCTAACAAGGTTTTGTCATTGGCTGCGGAGTTCTGTAGGTTCAACCCTGTCTCAACCTGCAAGTCCGAGACATCGTTTTTGTTTTTAAATATCTGTATATCGGTGTCTGCGGCTTTTAAATCCTCAGATATTAATTCAAGTCTTTCGGTTATAAATTTAGATGTCTTCTCTCCTATTAATTTTTTATCATTTATAGCATCCTTATTATATTGATCAATAAGATTGTCGAGTATTTTTATTGCTTTTTCCTTAACCTGGTCGGTCAGGCTCAACGTTATAACATTATTTTTCTTATAAGCAGTTCCCGAAACGTCTGCCTGAATTTTATTAATATACCCTTCTACGACTTTCATAAAAGGCTTTACCTTTATATACAGGACCTGATTAATGTTGTTATTAATATTGACAGGATTGGGTAATAAAATAATTTCCCCGATCGGTGATTTTACTTTCTGACCAAATTTGGAGCGAGCCTCAAAATTCGTTTCCTCTTCATATATTTCAAATTCTGAAGGGCTGATTATTTTTACACGAAACTCTACCGATAAAGTATCGTGAATAGCCTGGTTGTCATTTAACAATGTTAATTTTATAGGAGAATTTGCATTGAAAATTTCTGTTATTTTTAATCTCCCTTCTTTAAAATACTGTACGTTAAGCTTCAGCCCTTTGGCTACTTCTACCATTAAACGTCTTGACTTTAATATTTCTATTTGGTCTTCCACATTTGCTTTCGCACCTCCGGATAATACGGACAGATCCTGTAGGGCAGCCATTTCTCCTGATAAAGAATTGTTGTCATCTAACAACAATATTTTGGAAGTAACTTGGTATTTAGGCTGACTATATCTCAGATATAAGAAAGAGGCAGCAATGGCCAGGATAAGGCCCACAATAAACCATTTCCAAAAATAGAGATATTGCTCCAACATCTCCCGAAGGTTAATTTTTTCTTCCTCCTGATAATTTATGTTAGCATTTGATGGTATGGGGTCTTTAGTTTCCATGGTAAATAGTTGAATTAACGTACAAGAACGGAAATCACAGTAATAACCAAGCTTGCAACCGATATGATAACTGAGGTATTTCTACTGTATGTGGAGGAATTGATTTGTGCTTTATTCGGCTCAATATATATAACATCATTTTGCTTTAAATAATATACCGGAGAGCTGAATATCTGATTGGATGTCAAATTAATTCTATAGAATTCTTTCTTATCCGGCATTTCACGAATAACCAGCACGTTATCTCTTACACCGTTTATTGTTAAATCACCTGCCAGCCCTATTGCATCAAGAATAGTAATCCTTTCATTGGCAATGTTAAATGTTCCAGGATGGTAAACCTCTCCCAACACGGTAATTTTAAAATTAACGATCTCAATGTTTACTCCCGGATCTATAATATACTCTTTCAACTTTTCCTTTAACAGGGAAATTGCTTCACTTCTCGTCAACCCTGCTAATTTAATTTTTCCTATCACGGGGTAATCTATCTCTCCATTTTGATCTATTAAATAAGTCTGGCGTCTTGCCTCATCATTCACCTGATAATAATAATTGACCTGATTAAATGGCTTTGTGGCCTCAAAATCCAATGCAGAAATCGTAATAACCAATTTATCATCAGGCTGGAGTTTTGGTGAATAATCATTCCCAATTTCCTGAAATAATTCTTCATTTCCCTGAAAATAGACAATCTGTTCCCTGGAGGCGCAGCTTATTATAAGAATATTTATCGTGAAAAATATTGAGAATATTTTTAATTTCCTGTGAGGCATATTATTACTATGTAACTGGTTAAAACTCTGCAAATATATAATTAAATTTCCGATTTAGGCTTTTGCTCATCAATCGAACTGTAGACGGAATTTCGGGAAATATATTCCGGGACAAGTTCTTTTATTTTTGTTACCAACCGCAGATTTTTTTCATTTTGATTAAGATTATGATCTTCTTTTATCAGTTCCAGAATTTTACTTTCAAATTCATCTCCCTCTGCGTGGCATACTTTGGCTATCATAATTTTTTCATGATGGGTTTTAATCGTTGCTTCACCATCTGCCAGTAATTCTTCAAATATTTTTTCCCCCGGGCGTAATCCGACGATTTCGATATCTATATCCTGAGGGTAACGCAGCCCGCTTAACCGTATAATTTTTTTTGCTAAATCAAGAATTTTGACTGATTCGCCCATATCAAAAACGAATACTTCCCCTCCATTGCCCATTACACCGGCCTCAAGCACCAGCTGGCAGGCTTCGGGTATAGTCATAAAAAACCGGGTAATATCAGGATGCGTAACCGTTAACGGCCCTCCTTCCTCTATCTGTCTCCTGAATACAGGGATAACCGAACCATTTGATCCTAACACATTCCCAAAACGCGTTACGATAAATTTCGTGGACGCTGACTTATTTAAGTAAGTAACGTACAGTTCAGCCACCCGCTTTGTTGCTCCCATCACATTGGTCGGATTCACAGCTTTGTCGGTGGAAATCATTACAAATTTTTCTGCTCTGTACTCTACAGCTTTATCAGCTACTATTTTAGTTCCTTTTACGTTGGTCTGAACTGCTTCATAGGGATTATCTTCCATTAAAGGCACATGCTTGTAGGCCGCGGCATGGAAAACAACCTGTGGCTTGTATATCCTAAAAATAGTATCGACCCTTGCAGCATCCCTTACATCTGCCATAACGAACTCACAATCCCCTTTGCTTATTTTCTTGGTAACTTGCTGAAGATCGTATAGCGGAGATTCCGCCTGATCTACCAGAATCAGTTTTTTGTATGGATAACTCATCAACTGACGGGAAATTTCCGCACCGATAGAGCCGGCGGCACCCGTTACCAATACTACTTTATCTTTAATTTCAGCAGCTATTTCGGGATTATCCAACTTAATAGGTTTCCTTCCCAATAAATCTTCAATTTTTATATTTTGGATCTGTTGAGGCTTTAAGTCACCATTGAGCCATTTATTAACTGCGGGAACAATCTTAAGCGAAACCGGTGCGTCAGAAAATGAATCCACGATTTCCCTCAGCCTTGAGGGACGTATGTTCTGAATAGAAATAATGATTTCCGTAATATGGTGTTTTGCTAAAAATCCGGGAGTGATCTTCTTGGAATCATAAACATTTACACCATTGATCCGTTTACCTATTTTACTTTTTTTATCATCAATATAACCAAATATATTGACCCGGCTGCGTTCATCGTTTTTTAATACTTTGTAGGTAATAATTCCCGAATCACCCGCACCATAGATCATCGCTCGGCGGCTGTAGCCTGCACCTATCACATAGTGGTCATAGAAAGTCTTATATAAGATCCTGAGAAAAATCAAAGCTATCGTATTTAGTAAAAAATGAACGATGACAAGAGGAGTTCTTATAGCAAATGGGGCACCTGAAGCGCTTTTCCCCAACGTCCAGCTAAACAGGCACAACAAAACCGCAAGAAGAATATTGGCCTTCAGAACATTCAACATATCTTTAAAGCCGGTATGACGGACAATTCCTTTGAAGGATGAAGTAGAGAGAAAGGCTATAAAAGCAAAAAAAAGAACTTCGGGGACTTTCCGGAACAATGTATTTTGCAGGTCTAATCCTGAAATAATATTGAGATTTTTGAATATAAGATAGGTAGCAAAAAATGTATTGGCAGTGATGTATAAGTCAATGCACAATACCACCCACCTTGGGGTTTCTTTTTTTAAACTTCGTTTAAGCCGCTGCCTGAGCTGCAAAAAATTATATGTTTTCAATGATTCTATCTAAATCTTCTTTAACTAAATCCGATCCGCTCGGTAAACATAAACCTGTTTCAAACAATTTTTCACTAACGCCATTTACATATTTCGGGTATTTTTGAAATACCGGCTGTAAATGCATAGGCTTCCAAAGAGGTCTTGTTTCTACATTTTCACTATGTAAATTTAACCTTATTTTTTCTCTTTGTTCATAAGAGCCGGTCAAAATACAAGAGAGCCATCTATTGCTGAAAAATCCTTCGGGCTCCTTAACAAAAGTAATGCCAATTTTTCCCGTTAATTTTTCTTTATAATATTCAAAATTTGCCCTTCTGGCTTTAAGTCTTTCGGGCAGTGTTTCCATCTGTCCGCGGCCGATTCCTGCAACAATATTGGACATCCTATAGTTATATCCTATTTGAGAATGCTGATAATGCGGCGCATTATCTCTTGCCTGTGTCGCCAGAAAAACAGCTTTTTCCTTTAAATCTTTGTCTTTCACCACTAAAGCTCCTCCGCCTGAAGTCGTAATAATCTTGTTACCGTTAAATGACAATACCGAAATATCGCCTAAAGTTCCGCATTTTTGTCCCTTGTATTCGCTGCCAAGCGCTTCGGCGGAGTCTTCCAGTACCGGGATTTCGTATTTTTCGGAAAGGAATTTTATTTCTTCATGTTTGTACGGCATACCATATGAATGAACGGCTACAATAGCTTTGGGTTTCCTGCCTTTTTTTATTCTGTCTTTAACAGCATCTTCAAGCCGCTCGGGGCACAGGTTCCATGAGTCCGTTTCACTATCAACAAAAACAGGAGTCGCCCCCTGGTATATAATCGGGCCGGCTGAGGCAAAATAAGTAAAGCTTTGGCACAGTACTTCATCTCCGGAGGAAACGCCCAAAAGTATTAATCCTAAATGGACGGCTGATGTACCTGAATTAAGCGCACAGACAAATCTGCTTTTTAAATAATTCTCTAAATCTTTTTCAAAGCCGTCTATGTTGGTGCCGAAGGAAGTCAGCAGGTTCTCATCAAATGCCCTTTTAATATATTTCATTTCATTCCCTGAAATATGAGAAGAGGACACCCAAATACTTTTACGGCACATATGTTGGTTTCTAATTTAGTAGAATTATGTTGCTACAAAAGTAATCGTTATTTTAATAAGTATGTCCATCAGAATATGAAATTTTCACACCGCATTTTTCTCTCATATTCAATCAATTAAATTCTCACCGTCTCATTTTACGGCAAAAATTGAATGAAAGATACTTTTCAAGACAGTTAATTTATTTCCTGTTCAGATGATTTATTGAATATTATTCCGCTGAATGTATTAAAAATCAATTTAATATCGAAAATAAACGAGTGCTTGTTTATATACTCTATATTATATTTTAGCTTATCCTGCATTACTACTTCAATATAATATTTTTCCGGGTCTTCTGCCTTTTCTAAAAGCTCATTCTCATTTCTATATTTAATCGAGGCAATGTCTGTAATTCCGGGTCTGACATCCAAGACCCTTAATTGCTCCGGGGTATATAATTCCACATATTTTCTGACTTCGGGCCTCGGCCCCACAACGCTCATATCTCCTTTGAAAACGTTAATCAGTTGGGGAAATTCATCTAATTTATATTTCCTGATATAGTAGCCTGAGTTTGTAACCCGGGGATCCCGTCCTCCGACCGTTATTAAGCCATGTTTATCTGAATTAACCCTCATAGACCTGAACTTGAATATTTGAAAATCTGTATTTCCCTTCCCCACTCTCGTTTGCTTATAAAATACAGGCCCTTTGGAATCTAACTTTATCCATATTGCTAAAATTAAAAATACGGGGCTAAGGAACAATAACCCCAAAGAACTTGCAAGAATATCAAATAGCCTCTTCATTTATTTAGCTGATTACGGCTTTGTAGGAATTGACAACGGCCCGAATAACATGATCGACCTGTTCATTTGTAAGCTGAGGGTAGATGGGCAAAGATATTTCTCCTTTAAAATTTTCATATGCCTGAGGAAAATCTTCTATTTTAAATCCTTTTTCTTTAAAGAAGGACAGCATAGGCATCGGGATGAAATGTACATTTACGGCTACTCCATCTTTGGCAATCTCATCAATAATCCTGTCTCTCTGTTCTTCTTCAATGTTTCTAATTCTCAATGCGTATAAGTGATACGAGCTTTCCTTCCCGTTTGAAACAGCAGGAGGGGTAATGACCCAATCGTATTGTTTAAAAGCTTCATTGTACCTGTTAAAAACCCTTTTTCTTTCTTTAATTAAATCGGAATAAATACGCATTTGCGCCAAACCAATAGCAGCGTTTATATCTGCCATATTGATTTTCATACCCAAGCCCGTTATATCATATCTCCAGCCTCCGGCTTTAGATTTTGAGAAAGCATCTTTGGTCTGGCAGTTCAGGCTCATTTGTCTTAATTGGGCATACAAAGTTTCATTGTCAAACGGGCTTGGCAGATTTAGACAGATAGCTCCTCCTTCGGCTGTTGTTACATTTTTTACGGCATGCAGCGAAAAAATTGCTATGTCTGTTTCACTTCCGGTTCGGATCCCTGTTGTGTATGTTGCGCCCAAAGAGTGGGCCGCATCGTTCATTACTAAAATCCTTCCTAACATTTGCTGTACGGGAGAAGCAGCCACAAACTTATTTTTAATTTCAGGTTCATTTACCAGGCTCATTATTTCTTCATAATCACAAGGATACCCTGCTATATCAACCGGTAAAATCGCTTTGGTCCTGGAGGTTATGGCTTTCCTGATTCCTTCTATTGATATATTGAAGTCTTTATTTATGTCAACCATTACAGGAGTTCCGCCGGCATGATAAACAGCCAGAGCGGTAGCACTATATGTATATGCGGGCACAATTACTTCATCTCCCTCCTGAATTCCTAACCAACGTAACATCATAATAGCCCCGGAAGTCCACGAGTTGACACATAAGACTTCTTTTGCTCCTGAAAAATTTTTTATTTCCGCTTCCAATGCCTTTACTTTAGGACCGGTTGTAATCCATCCAGATTTTAAAGAGTTTACTACTTCTTCAATTACATCATCTGTGATGTATGGTGGTGAAAATGGTATCATAATTATTTAGCTATTAATTCTTTATATATATTAAGACAATCTGAGGCTACTTTATCCAAACTAAATTGCTGCACATGGGTAAATGAATTTTCTTTCATTATCTGTAATAATTGGTTATCTGAAACGAGGAAATTTAGTTTTTCGGCTAAATCCTCACTGCTCTTAATCTTAACTATTTTTCCATTAAAATCATCAATGACGACATCATTGCACCCCGGCATATCTGTACTAACGAGAGCCAATCTCATTATGGAAGCTTCCAGCAATACTCTTGGAATTCCTTCGCTGTAATATGTCGGAAGAACAAAAATATCACTTATAGATAAAAGTTCTTTCACGTCATTTCTCCTCCCGATATAATTTACATAGTCCGAGTATCTTCGGATTTCATCAAAAGAAACCGCATCTTCTTTTGTGTCAATCTGCCCTACCAGCAGGAAGTTAAACCTTTTTATTTTTTCATTACAATACTTGGCTGCCTGTAGATATTCATATACCCCTTTTTGTTTTATCAGCCTGCTGATTAATATCACCGTCGGCAGATGGGCATCAATTTGTAATTCCTGTCTTAATTCTTGTTTCAATTCATCTGGAACGAAAGACTGAAATTTCTGAATATTGATCCCGCTTCCTTTTACTATTTTGCTTGATGATGTGTTGACTATATTTTTATTTCGAAAGTATTTAAAATTGTCCGTGTTTTGAAATATTGTATAATCAACCTTATTTTTAATAATACTCTGAATAAGTACGTAGGCTTTCTGAAATAATTTGTGCTTCATACTGTCTCCTGAAAAAACCCTTCCCATTCCGTTTATGGTCCGGACCGTTTTGATATTTTTCAGGCCAATTGCCGCAAAAGGCAAATAAATAATCAATTTGGTGTCAAATGCATGAACCACTGTTTTCTCTTTCTGATTTTTCAATATTTTTCTAATATTTAAAATAGTCTTAATATCGTCTATAATATTGAGCTCTCTGTTGATGCGTATTTTTTGATATGGAATGCCGCTGGCTTCAAAGATTGAGCTGTCTTCAGAGCCAATTATAGACACATTGCAGCCCTTTTGCTTCAAGAGCTGAGCTATATCAATCCTGGCACTTACATCTTCTCCTCCAAGAAAAATTATGTTCAACATCAATTAAGTATTATTTCTTTTCTTATTTTTTTTACGTTTTTCTTCACCTTTTTTTCAGAATCAAGGTACAATTTGTAAGAGATGTTCAATTCATTTAAGCTTTCTTTTACCATTAAAAATTTTTTAAAATACTGCTCCAGTTCCTCCGCTTCCTTTTTTTGAACCCTGCTTCTCTTATCTTCTCTTAAAAAGAGCCTTTCTAAATTTTTTTCTATGTCAATTTCTAAAATAACTATTATATCAATTTTTTCAAACAGGAACTTATAGTCATATTCTTTTTCCTCTTCGGCAAATGCAATAATAGACCAATATGCCTGAATCAGTCCCTGATCAAAAACAACGATCTTATCTGAGTTCTTAAATAGGGAATACCTGGAATAAAGATATGTGATGTTTAAAAAATCGGCAGCAGCGAGCTTTCCCTGCTTTATAAAAAAAGTCAGATTTTTTATATAAAAATATGGGCTGATAAAGATGCATAAAAATGAGTAAAACAATTTGAATACAATTCTTGGAAAAGCTCCCAAATGGTCAAATGTGCCTCTAATCACTTTTTGATCATCTTTGTTTAACTTTTTTACGAATCGGTTGCATATCGTGGTTTTACCGCTTCCGGGAAACCCAAAAAATTCTATAATCATATTTACGTACCTTGATACAGTTTATCTTGTATTAGCTTAATAAGTTCAAATCTTTTATAATTTAACTCACCATTATTGTCAAATCTTATAATTTCCTTTGATTTCGGGTTATGGTGAGCATTCTGCAAATGTCTTTCCATAATTTCCTGGTCTGTCTCTTTGCCTTCTTTGATACGTTCCCTGTTTCTTTGAACGGCCACGTCTGTCGGCACGGTCAGAATGATGCTCAGGTCTGAAGAGATCAATTTATCGTAATACTTCTTTTCCAGAAGCGCCAATTTTCTATACAGGCCATTTAATTTTTCGGCGCTTAGCTTGGGACCGTCCATTTTATGGTATTCCAGAGTCGGCCATCTGTCAGAAATGACCAGGTAGTTTTTTTGTCTATATTTTTTGGCTCTTTCTGCTGTTTTATATCTCAGGTAAGCAAGATATGTGGCAGACAAAGCTCTTTTCAGGGTTATTTTTTTGTCCTTGCTTTCTGATTTTACAGCTGCCCCTGAAGATTCTTTTTTCTTCCTATTCAAAAGTTTCCTGACAGCTTCTATCCCTGCACTTTGGGGTCTTCCCAGCTGAACGTTTTTTACTGTCAAAAATGTCTTATACGCATTTCCTATTGTTTCAGACATTGTAGATTTTCCAACTCCGTCCGCACCTGAAAAAACAAGAATAAACCCTTGAACCGGCAAGATCTTTTTTCTTTTATAAACGAGCTTATTGAGCAATCTTTCTTTCAGGCTGTTAAGCCGCAATTGAGTCAATTTAGACTCCGGTAATCTCAAGTATGACTTGAGACGGATCCTTACCATTTTTGCGGTCTTTGAATCAGGTAAATCAAATTGATTATCTAAGCCGGAACCTGAAAAATAAGGGGAAAAATCAATAATTTCCGGTTGTGAAAGCGGGTCAAATCCGGATTTGCATAATTCCCATTCTTCTTTGTAAGAGTCTAATTCTTTCTTATACAGAATCCTGGAGAAAAAAGATTTTCCTTTTGTGAAATGTCTTAAAACGAATAAGAAAGACTGGGCCTTATTGTTTAGTATGTATATTCCTGATGAGTGACAAACGCTGTTTTCAATTAAAAAATCATCTATCGGAAAAATGTATTCCTTTAACCAGCTTTCGCCTGTAATGACTTTAAAATATACGTGAAGATGAAAGACCTTTAAGCTTTCATTTATCGAATAAAAATGATATATATCGGGGTAATCGGCTATGGGATTTTTGACCGGTATCCAATTATCATCTTTAGCTAATTCTAAAAAAAGGGACTTATATTTAAGCGGAACAAAGATGTCAAGGTCAGATTCGCCCGAAAGGGCCAGTTCAATTTCATGGTTGTTTTTCCAACTTGTGTATTGCCCTCCTCTTTCCAGTAATTTGTCCAATAATATTTTTATCCGACTCATTTTTAGCCTCTTATTAAATTCGAATAAATATGTATGTAGTCTGAAGCAAGCTTGTCTAAACTAAAGCATGTATTTACTTCTGATGTGATTTTTTCCAGCTTCTGCGCTTTCATTAATCCTTCTGCTATGGAATCTTCATTGTCGGGGTCGACCAAAATAATATTATATTCTTCAGGATTTATGCTGTAATAATCCAATGGATAAACAAATTGATTAATATTACTCACCAAAATATTTGCTTTTCTTGAAAAGGCTTCCAGGAAAGACACATTCAGCCCCTCAGAAACCGAGGGCATCAGAAACAAATCACTTTTATCTAAAAAACAGTAGACTTCATCTCTTTCGATTATACCTAAGAGTACAACTTTATTTTCTAACTGATTGGATTTTATATTGTCCAATATCTGTTCTTTTAATTTACCGTCTCCTGCCAGCACTAGTTTTGAGTCCGGGTATTTGTCAACAATTTTTTTAAAAGCATTTAAGAGCTTGAGATGGTTTTTTTCCCTGACGAAGCGGGCAGGGTGAAAATATATAAATTCATCTTCCCTTAACCCATATTTCTTGTAAACATCTATGTCCCGGAATTTAAAATTATAGTCAACTCCATTGAGGACGATGGAGAATTTGTCTTTTATCTGATTTTTTAATTGGGCTGGAATCACATCATATAATTCTTTATTTACAAAGACTATATGATCTGTGTGTTTCATTATAGATTTGAATAAATATTTGTTGGTGTCAGATAAGTAGAGGTAGGAGCCATGCACCGTATAAACTGTTTTTAGTCCAATCAGTTTATTAAACAAAAGAAAAAGAAACATTGATTTCACATGATGCCCGTGTATAATCGTAGATTTTGATTCGTGCTTTATATTTTTCAGCAGATTCTTTAATGTCACGTTTTTGATTTCTATATCTCTGTGATGCTTAGTAATAAATTCACTCCAGGTCTTTGGAATGGACGTTTTAGATATAGAGTTCAATAAGAAGATTATTTTCATTTCAGATCAGTTCTTTGTATTTTTTAACAATATTCTTTACCTTGTATCTTTCTATTGTATTTTTAATCTCCTGTTTGGAGAATTTCTGTTGAGAGTACTTTTCTACCATAGCGGAAAAATGCTTCTTGTCATAATCCTCTACCAACACTCCGTTTACCTCATTTATTATAACTTCTTCATTTACTCCCGGCGCTCTTAATGCCAACGCAAATGTGCCACAGTAATTTGCTTCCAAGACCACATTGGGAAATCCTTCATAATGAGATGTCATGCACAATAAGTCTGCCTCTTCCATATAAATGTACGGATTTGAGATCTCACCCAGCAAAGTAACCTTGTCTGCCAAGCCGTTTTCTGAAATCACCTCTTCTAAAAGATTTCTTTCTTCGCCTTCTCCAATAATTGTTAAATGAAACTTTTCATTCAGATGCTTCATGGATTCTACCAAAAAAGAAAAATTCTTTTGTTTCCTTAATCCTCCTACTGCTAACAATTTTATTTTATTTGAAGGAAATAACGGGGAATCATTCTTTTGCATTAATTTCCAATCTATATAACCAGTATCGAGCGGGTTGGGGATTACTTTTATTTTCCTTTCCCTGATCTTATATGAGTTCAGTATGTCTTCTTTCATGTATTCCGACTGGGCAATAACCTTATTAAAATTATTAATCGTCCGGGAGTACAAAGTGTCCAGCAGCTTTGATTTTTTTATATGTTTGGCCCTGATAGACGGGTTGTTCGGCTCCCGTGAGACAAAATTAAATTTTCTAAAACCCGGGAAAATTTTGAGTATTGACAATAGCAGGTTTACATGAGTGATACTTGAAAGAATTAAATCGGGCTGTATTTTTAAAATGAGCTTCGCCAGACTGTAGGTTCCGGTTAAAACCCTTGAAGAATTTAAACAATGAAATTCTATGTTGGGTGCTAAAGAAGATATAAGCTGCCCCCTGTTTCTGAAAATGCAGAAATGAACTTCGGTATTTTCATCTTCAAAATTATTTGCCAGGTTAACCATTACCCTTTCAGCTCCTCCCAGCCTTAATTCATGCATTACAAATAGTACTTTTTTTTTCATTCCCGGTTATTGTCTCACGAATAATCCCTTTTTATTTTTTTCGGCAGTCGAATAAAGATATAATAAAACGATTAAAATCAATTTGTCAAAATACGAAACGGTCGTCACATCCATAAATAATATTGCAAACACCATTATATAGAGATATCTTTTTATATTACTGTTATACATATTTTTTATTTTACCGAATATTTTAAAATAGATGGAATAAAATAATGCAAATCCAATAATCCCCAATCCCGTCAGTAATTCGATGAAGTTGTTGTGTGCGTACTTGGTAAAATAAAACCTGAAGTTATTCAGCCCAACGCCTACTATCGGGTTTTCTGAGAACAACCGTACTCCTTCTTCAAATAATTCCTGACGTTCGATCGTACTTGCATCTCCTCCTCCTTCCGTTAAAAAGGAGTTTACGGCGGTTGTTACCCTGAATACTGTTCTTTCAGAAAAATCGCTCAGCACACTTGCAGGTACATAGCTTATTATCAAATAAACAGAACCTGCCACAATTACCAGTATACCCAACAGCCTACTGAAATTTATTTTACTCAGCCTTATAGTGCTCAGTATAAGTGCAGGGCCTATAATTAATCCTTTTTTGGATACCGATAAAAAGATGAGATAAAAAGAAAGAATAATATTGATGACCAAAAATATATACAAAGCTTTATTCCTTCTGTTTTTTTGCCTGTCCATTAAAACTATGCTGGCAAATATAGACAAGGCCATGACCCTTGAAAGTTTATTAGGGTTGCCGACACTACCCAAAAATCTTCCATATTCATAAAGTTCAAACGGAACCGATATTAAACCAAAAGCAATAAGATAATTAAAAAAAGCCCCTGCGATGACACCATATAAGACAGCATCTTCCAGGTTATAAGCCTTGAAAATAAAATAAATGACATATAAATTTATGAGCGCAATAACCAGACGCTTTGTATAATCCAATGCCAGTGAATAATCTGTAGCCCAGATACAAGACAACAAAGCAAAAACAGTAAACAAAAAATATATATTGCCTATGGGATTTTTATAGAGCCTGACATTCTGCCCTAAAAAAAGACCTAACAAAACGCCACCCCAAAGCATTACGTTGATTATATTGCTGTAAATAACATAGCTTTCAGAATCAAACATAATTAAGGATGCTACAAACAGCACGAGCAGCATGTATAATATATTTCTTTGAGGTTTCTGTACTGCCAGCATATATGCTTATGATTCTCTGTTTTTTTCTATTCCTTTAAGAATTTCTCTTTTTTTGGCATCTTTCTGCAAGTCTTTCGTATACACAAAGCTATCCTTATTCCTATTCAAATAATCATCAACCGAGCAAATAAATTTGGCAGGCATACCCGCGTAGATACTATCTGACTCCACTTTCCCTTTCACAATGCTTCCTGCTCCAATGATGACATTATCTCCAATTTCTGTTCCCGGTAAAATGATTGTCCCATAGCCCAAAAAAACATTATTGCCAATCGTTATAGGTTTAAAAATATCCGCCTGTTTGTATTCAGGGTATTTATTTCTTATTACATTGATAGAGCCGTCATGTGTGACAAACTGAACGTTAGAAGAAGAATAAAAATTATCTCCAATTGTTATTAAATACGGTTCACTTCCGAATTTATTGGTTAAAAATTTGCAGTTTTTCCCAAATTTAACCCCACTTTTTAAAGCATAAGAATTTGCACTGATTAAATTTTTATGAATAAGCCTGAATAGTTTTCTTAATTGTTTCATATACAATTATTTATATGTTTATAAGCAATTTCATTATTTTTTTTCTATTGTCTGCTGACAGTAACAGGTAAAAACATATAACACCGTAAAACAATACTATAAGAGCAGAAATAAAAATGAGGAAAAACACATTTTTTATATGAATAAAATCAAGTCTGGCTATAAAATAAGTAATAACCAATAAAACCAGTGATTTTATGTAATCCAGTAAGTCGCTGGGAAGCTTCACCATATCGTTAACCATTTTTCTAAATATAAAGCTTAGAAAAATCCGCCCGATAAGAATCCCAATAAACAACGATTCAATGGATTCTTCATAAAACTTGAACAGCAAAGCTCCGAAGATAATACTCACTACCGAAAATACTCCTCCGATCAATACTTTTTTCCGAATGTTTAATGTTAAATCCTGAATTTGTCCTTCGTTTCTAAATGTCACCAGCTGAAGCAGTATGAGAACTGTCAAAAAATTAGCAAAATCTCCAAAATAATATTCTTCCCCCATCCATATACTGATGAAATATTTATTCAGGAGTAAAATAATTCCGCCAAAAAAAACGGCAAAAAAGAGTATGACCTGACGCAGATTCTTTATAGCTATTCTCGCATTTTCATAATCCTGAATCCCGATCAATTTCCCTAATCCCGGTGTCACAGCCGTTCCCGATATAAGAGCCATTGATACCGCCAACTGCATTATATATGTCGATACGACATAAACAGACACTTCTTCGGGGCTAATAAAATAGCCTATGAGAAAAATCTCTGTAGAAAGAATCAGCTTGGCAATAAACGACCAGATCAAAACCCAAAAGCTAAACGAAAAAAACTGGCTTACCTGTTCTTTTGTGGGTTTCTGGATACCCAGCCACGCGACATTCTTTTTGCAGATCATGAAAACAAAGAAAGTGTTTGAAATCATAGTAAAGAGCGTAACCACGGCAAGACCTATGATGCCATAGCCCAAATAACAGGCTAAAACCATCAGTAAGTTTGTAATAACCAGGCCAATGGTTTTGGTCAGTGTAGATTTATACCCCTGATTTACCCCTACAAGAATAGAATCCGGGATCCCAAGCAAAGGAGTAAGTATGATATTGATCCCCAGAATTATGCTCGCATATCTTATTACCGGGATACTTTCCTGTTTTACATCTTTAATCAAATCGGGTAAAAACCAAACAATTCCTCCTACAATTATCAATACAAGCGGAAAAAAGTAAAACCATATCTTTAATGAGCTCCCGACTGCCTGTTGTTTTTCTTTAACGTCATCTCTTCCCTCACTGTTGGCTATAATCCACTTGAGCGCCTGTGTAGCCCTGCCGTCGGCAACGGTAGCAAACGTGAGGTACTTTTGAATAGATTTCCAAATCCCGAAATAATAATTCCCTAAATAATTTACAAACAACGGGGTTAAGAATAATGCGATAAGCGAGGAAACGCCAAAATTCAAATAACTTGATAAAGCGTTGTATTTTGCACTAATGGACAAACTTCTTTTCATCTAAAAAAATTTTAAATTCCTGAAAAACCTTCTCTTGTGAAATTTCTTCTGTGTTTATTTCAATCTTATCTTTATAATTCTGAAAGATTTCCTGAAAAATAGACTGGTAAGTAGCACAAAATTCAAAAAAGCTTTCTTCATTCATATACTGCCCTCTGGCATTTGTACCCTGTCTTTCTTTTAATCGACTGTATAATGTTTCTGTTTGGGCATTCAAAAAAACTATTGCCGGAACGTAATTTTGTATTTCTCCGATGTATTTCAAATAACGGGGCCTGGAAATCAGCCCGTCATGGTATAAGAAAGATGCTTTGAAAACAGGCCCCTGATCAAATATAATGTCAGACTGTGGGTAGCGGTCATATTTATGCCATTTTCTTAATACATACATGGTTACATAAAACCTGATGTAAATTTTGGCAAAGTTTAAATTCCGCGTCTTGAAATAAACTCTGGTTGCAGGAAAAAAGTTTAGTAAAAGAGAGCGAAATAATTCTGCCGGATGTTCTTTCACATTAATTTTTTCATACAGGTTGGGGTAATATTTCCTAATATTCGAACAAAGCGTAGACTTCCCCGTGCCGTTTAAGCCAATTATTTCAATTCTTTTATAGGGTTTACTGAGTGACTTCCATATTTTGTCTGCAAATATTTTTTGTACCTGCTCGGGGTTATTTTCTCCTGTATTGACAGCAAGCGCATAAGGTGCGTCCCATTTGTCTTCCCATATTTCGCCCGATCTCATCCTCAGCTCCTCGGCGTTATCTTCCGGCCTTCTCTGTAAAGCTATTTCCGGGTTTAATTTAAGTACAAATAATTCATCTATTCCTTTGAATTTCTTATAAATCCGGCTTTCTATAAGGGAGAGCCTTTTAAATCGTCCTTTTCTGATTGTATGAATCCGCGGGCAATCCATCTGGGTAATCCCCTTCAATGGGATTCTATCCTGTAAGACAATAAAACCTTTGCCTCTGTATTCAATTGCTTTTCCGAAAGCTTTTTTTCTGTTAAATGCCACGGCCAGTAACCTGAGCGCTTTTGATAAATCTCTCTGCCCGATTAATGAAAAAAGTTTTGAGCTAATTGTTAGAATTGATCCCTGAAATGAATTTCCCGGTCTTCCGACATGAATAGATTTGACTGCAAATTGCTGGGAAAGTAATTTTCTTAAATTTCCAATTGTCGTTGACTTCCCTGCTCCGTCACCACCTACAAACGCAAAAATCCTGCCTCCAAATTCGGGTGTTTTACTGTAATTCTTGTTGTAAACTTTCAGTTTTCTCAGTATAGAAAAAAATCTGATCGAATAAAGCCTGTAAAATGACTTCATGAACGAGGCAACCTCACCATAATTTCTATAGCTTTTAAGCTCTTCCTTCAGGCATTTCGCAGTTTTAAAGAAATCTTTTAAAGAGTTATTGTTCTGAATCGTTTTTTCGCATTCAGAGAAAGTGCGGGGCGATATAAAACCAAAATTCTCTTTTAAGCAGGATTGAAGGGCGGTCTGATCAATTTTACTTTTCAAATATTCATATTCCGCATAGGCCTTCTTATCTATAACACCTGCATTTTTAGACTTTTTATATATTTTTAACTGGTTATGGGGAAGGTTTTGCAGAAACGGGGTCAATGAGTTTTTAAGAATTAACCTAATGACTAAAATACAGTACTCATTTTCATAGGTTGGAAGATATACTGTGTCTTTATATAAGCTCCTGCCTTTTAAATATTTTTCCACGATTGGCAGATTATATCCTTTATCATAATCATATCCAATAGATAGTTCATAATGCAAATGAACATGGACCAATTTTAAGCTTTCAATATCTAGCCCTATATGATGCGTTATTCCTGTTTGCCAATCATCTTTAACGGAATATGCGCGGAGTATGTTTAATTTAGAAAAGATAGAATTTATTTTGTCTTTATCTTCAGGGCTTACTAAGATGTCCAAATCATCAATGCCCGATATTGCAAGCTCGATATTGTTATTGCTTTTCCAATGAACATAACTTATATGATTAGCATTTAATTCATTTAAAAACGTTTTGATCATTTGCATGGATTTATCATAATTATGATTAGGCATGGGCTGCGGACTTAAAGATAGCTTCAATATTTGAATTTTATTATAATTAAACTGAAGCTACCCTAAAAATTCAATTTGCTCTTTTTTTGTTCTTAATTTTTTCTTTGTTCTCTAAAGCTTCTTTGGAAGAAGACAATATATTTTTTGGTCATATCCGGAATAATTTCATCTGCAAATTTATATTCTTTTAGTTGAATATAATATCCTATTAGAGAATGTATTAGCCTATTTTTATTATGGGCAGAATCAATTAAAAGATAATTTATACATTTTTCTGTATGAAATAATCCATATCTTCTTTATAACCGCCTCGAGCAACTGTTTATTTTATCCCTATTCCGTAATGTTGAAATCCGTTTTCTTTCAAATATTGGGCATCATATATGTTTCTTCCGTCGAATACAACTTTATTTCTCAATAACTTGCTTATCACATCCCAATCCGGCATTCTGAATTCCGCCCACTCGGTAACCAAAAGCAGGGCATCTGCATCAACACATGCATCATAAGCATCTTTAGAATAAGTTACTTTGTCATGCAGATAAAATTCTTTTGCATGTTCCATTGCTACAGGGTCATATGCTTTGACCTCGGCGCCCAGCTTTTTCAGTTCGTCAATGATGACCAGTGAAGGTGCTTCCCGCATATCATCTGTATTGGGTTTAAAACTCAGGCCCCACATGGCAAAAGTCATTCCTTTCAGATTTTCCCCGAAGTGCTTTTTTATTTTTTCTACCAGAACAAACTTTTGGTCGTCGTTTACATCTTCAACCGCTTGCAAAACTCTCAATTCATAACCGTATTGTTTTGCAGTCCTGATAATTGCTTTTACGTCTTTCGGGAAGCAGGAACCACCATAGCCCACACCCGGATAAATAAATTTATTTCCGATCCTTGGGTCTGAACCAATCCCTCTTCTCACCATATTCACGTCTGCCCCTACCCGTTCGCAGAGATTGGCGATGTCGTTCATGAAGCTGATCTTGGTTGCCAGCATCGCATTGGCAGTATATTTAGTCATTTCGGCAGAAGGAATGTCCATGTAAACAATTCTTTCTCCGCTTAACTGGAACGGCTTATATAAACGGTGCATGAATTCTTCCGCGCGTTTATCTTCTGTCCCGATGACAATTCTGTCTGGCTTCAGAAAGTCTTCAACAGCGGCTCCTTCTTTCAAAAATTCAGGATTTGATGCTACTGAAAATTCCAAATCTGAATTTCTTCCGCTAAGTGCTTTTTGAATTTCTGCCTTTACTTTCTCTCCTGTTCCTACCGGAACTGTACTTTTTGTTGCAATGACCAGGTAATTATTCATCTTTTCTCCTACCTCTCTTGCTACCCCTAAAACATAACTCAGATCTGCCGAACCGTCTTCGCCCGGCGGAGTTCCTACTGCAATAAATACAACTTCGCTGCCCTGAATGGCTTCTCCTAAGTCAGTAGTAAATTTTAATCTTCCGTTTTTGTAATTTCTCTCTACTAATTCTTCTAATCCGGGTTCGTATATAGGAATGATCCCTTTTTTTAATTTTTCTATTTTGTTTATGTCAATATCTACACAAACAACTTCTATACCTACATCGGCAAAACATGTTCCGGTTACCAATCCTACGTACCCTGTTCCGACTACTGTTATTTTCATAATGTATTTATTTTATAGTTTTCCGTCTACTTTATCTTTTATAGTATTTTTCACATCATAGATAATGGCATTCTCTTTTTTCAAAGCATTTAAATCCAAGTCTTCGAATTTTGCATGGGCCACGCCCAAAACGATTGCATCAAATTTTTCGTCCGGTATTTCTTGCGTGCTTTCAATTCCGTATTCCATTTTTACCTCATGGGGATTTGCCCAGGGATCATATGTTTTTATTTTAATTGAATAATCCCGGAGTGCGGAAATTACATCTACTATTTTTGTATTTCTCACATCGGGGCAATTCTCTTTGAAAGTAATTCCCATGATCAGGACCTCGGAACCGTTTACTTTGATCCCCTTTTTTATCATTGACTTTACCACCTGTGAGGCTACATATTCTCCCATGGAGTCGTTCAGCCTCCTTCCTGCCAAAATAATTTCGGGATGATAGCCATATTCCTGTGCCTTATGTGCAATATAATATGGATCTACCCCTATGCAATGTCCCCCCACCAAACCAGGTTTAAATGGCAGAAAATTCCATTTGGTTCCGGCTGCTTCAAGTACGGCATTGGTATCAATGCTCATAAGGTTAAATATTTTGGCCAATTCATTTACAAAAGCAATGTTGATATCCCGCTGTGAATTTTCAATAACTTTGGCGGCTTCCGCAACTTTAATGCTTGGTGCCAAATGAGTCCCCGCTGTAATTACAGACTTATATAATTCGTCAACTTTCTGAGCAACTTCGGGGTTTGAACCGGAAGTGATTTTTAAAATTTTCTCTACCGTATGTTCCTTGTCTCCCGGGTTAATTCTTTCTGGTGAATAGCCTACAAAAAAATCTTCGTTAAACTTTAGCCCGGATTCTTTCTCTATTACAGGTACGCAATCCTCTTCCGTTGCCCCGGGATAAACAGTGGATTCATAGATCACAATATTTCCTTTTGTAATTACTTTTCCTACTGTTTCACTTGCTTTGTATAAAGGTGTAAGATCCGGACGGTTGTTCTTGTCCACGGGAGTCGGAACGGTTACAATATAATAATCACAATCTCTTATCTCATCTAACCGGTTTGTAATGTACAATCCTTTTTCTGCATTTGGGGTGTCTGTTAAAACCGACCGAAGGGTTTCGTCATCTATTTCCAGAGTAGCATCTGTTCCCGATCGGAGTTCCTTAATCCTGTCTTCATTGATGTCAAACCCAACTGTCTTGTATTTCGTCGCAAACAATCTTGCGAGTGGCAATCCCACATATCCTAACCCAATTACTGTGATTTTAATGCTGGTCAAAGTCTAAAATATTTTTAAAACCCTGCAAAGTTAAGGTATATATTTATATATAATAGTATAAAAATAAGCTCAAGAAACACCTAAAACCCAAAACCTGTTTTTTCTGGTATAACTAAACAAAAAAACCTTCAGAAAATCCGAAGGTTTTAAGTAAGTGGTGCCTCCAGGAATCGAACCAGGGACACAAGGATTTTCAGTCCTTTGCTCTACCAACTGAGCTAAGGCACCTACTCATTTGGGATTGCAAAGATATAACTTTTTTGATTTTACAAAAATTTTTTTCCTTTTTTGAGTTCTTCTTATAAGTGAGCCGCATTAACAAACTTTAATAGTTCATTAACAACCAATTGCTTTTTCCTTTTTGCAGATTCCAATCTAATCATCATCTTTGCAACCTGTAATTAATTTTTTCTCGATGAGATTGAAAAAGATTTTTTGTTTGGCCGTGACCTTTAGCTTTGGTATTTTAATACAGGCTCAAAGTACCTCCACTTCTCCCTACTCTTCATATGGTGTAGGAAATCTGTTGTTTGATAATAATATAGAACAGGCAGGAATGGGCGGAATTTCCACGGTAGTTTCAAATCCTTATTTTGCAAGTGCCAATTTTTCAAATCCGGCAGCCAACCCGAATCTCAATGTTACTACATTTGATTTTGGTGTAGACACACAAATGAGCGAATTTGATGATGGCACGAAAAAGTCCAAAAAAAGCGCGACATATATTTCAAACATATCACTTGCTTTTCCTGTTGGAAAAAAAGCAAGAGCAGGGTTTGGATTTCAACCCTATTCTTCGGTCGGATACGATCTGGCAACCATTACCGAAAATGACGAAGTCACCTTCAAAAACTCATATACCGGAAACGGTGGTCTCAACTCGCTTCATGCTATAGGGTCGTATAATATTTCACCGGAATTTTCTTTAGGATTACGTGCCAATTACTTGTTCGGGGATTTAGACCGGTCGCAGGTCATTTCCACAGAAGGATTAGCGCTGGTAACTGAATATGCTTATAAGGCAAAAATAAGTGGTTTCCAATTTACAGCCGGAGCTTATTACTCCAAAAAGATCGGCCAGAATAAAAATTTCAATATAGGAGGAACTTATACGCTCGGCTCCAGTTTAGATGCCAAGATTGAAGATATGACCACTACTTACGCAGTAGTAGATTTGGTGCCTGGAAATATTGATACCATTCAATACCATAAAATATACGGCAATATGAAAATGCCTCAGTCAGTTACATTGGGAGCTTCCTACAGAAAAGATTTGAACTGGATGTTCGGAGCCCAGTTCGAATGGGGCGACTGGGGCGGCTACAAAGTGGATGAAGATGACAATTCTATGGTTGACACAAGATTCCGCGTTTCTGCCGGCGGTTACTGGATTCCTGACTTCAACAGCTATAAAAGCTATTTCAATCGTGTCGTTTACCGTTTAGGTGGGTTTTATGAAGCAACTCCTCTTCAGTTTGGAGATACGGGAATTAAAAAATACGGTGTTACAGTTGGTTTCGGGTTTCCTGTTGGCAAGGACCAGGATGCTTCCATGCTGAATCTTGCCGTAGAACTGGGGCAATTAGGAAAAGTCAATACCGGGATCATCAAAGAAAATTATGCCAATATCAAGATCGGATTCACGCTTAACGATGTCTGGTTCAGAAAACGTGTGATTGATTAATCTTTCTAAAAAATGGATCTCTTCAAACATAACCTGCGGATAAAAAAGAGATTCATCCCGTTTATCTTGCTTACGATTTACTTTGGCTGTACAAAGACAGAGGACGTTGATTTAAGCGAGAAAAAACGCGAATTTCCAAGCAGGACTTTGATCGATGCACATGTCATTTACAAGGATTCGGGAAAAATAGTCCTGGACCTGCGTTCACCTTTAATTGAAGAATACGCCATGGTTGATTCTCCTTACACCAAATTCCCAAAAGGGCTTGAGATGTATTTTTACAATAAGAAAAATACAGATTCTCCGGGATATCTTAGGGCCAATTGGGGGATTATGAGCGAAATAAAAGGCTGGTACGAGGGGCGTGGAGATGTTGTCGTAATCAGTGACAAAGGCGATACGCTCAAAACGCAAAAATTGTTCTGGAACAAAAAGCTCAGAAAGATCTTCACACAAGACACGGTTTACATTGTCAGCAAAGAGGGGGATTCGCTTCAGGCAAACAATGGGCTGGAAGCAAAAGATGATCTGAGCGAGTACATGCTCTTCAACAACAGCGGGATTAAATTCTATGAGGAAGAAAAAAATTAATCTCATACAAATCACATTCTTAAAATTCGCTTTAAGCCTCTCATTTTCAAATTTTCTCACATTCAAATTTTCAAATTAATTTAAATGTTGTAATTTCGCCAACCATAAAAATTTATTTTAATTAAGATATAATGGCAATTTTAGGAGAAATTCGCAAACAAACATGGCTCTTGATCGTAGTGATAGGAGTTGCGATGCTGGCATTTTTAGCCGGAGACTTATTCAGTGAAAATTCAGTTCTAAAGCGTGTATTTACAGGTGACCCCAATCAGGTGGGGAGTGTAAATGGTGAACCCATTACACTGTCCGAGTTCATTATGGCTCAAAGCAGAATGGGATCAAACCAAAATATGTCTCAAAACCAGATTTCACAACAAGTTTGGAATGCTTTGGTCTCGCAAAAAATCATAAAAGAACATGCTGAAAAAGCCGGGCTTGAAGTGAGCGATGACGAAGTCTGGTCTTATCTTGCCAAGCAATTTGGAATGACCGACGGAGAGCAGCTGAAAACACAGGTCGGACAATTAAAAGCTCAGGCCGAACAGGGAATGGGAAGTGCTGCCGATACTTACAATAATTTCCTTGCTCAGTTTGAAAACACCAAACCTTCTATATTGTATCAAAAATATATGGATTTGATTTCCATGGGAGTCTCCACTACCAAGAAAGAAGCTGAATTCCAGCAGGTAAGCAACATTCAAAATGCAACAATCGACTATGCCTTTGCTTCTTACGATGATTTAAAGAAAAAATACAAAGTAGAGGTTACAGATGATGAAATTACTGCATACATAAAAAAATTCCCTAAAAAATATAAGCGTGACGCAACGGTTGACCTAAGCTATGTTTATTTTGCCGCTCAACCCTCTAAAGCAGACGATGACGCTGTCTTGGCACAAATCAAAAAATATCTTACAGAAAGTATTTCTGTTGACAAAATAAATAACATTACAGATACGATACCTTCGTTTGCCACTGCGAAAGATGATTCTGCTTATGTAACCAAATATTCCGACAGACCATTTATCAATCAGTATATAACCAGAAAAGAAATTGAACAGTATTCTGCTCAATTACCTGAAGATTACAAAAGCTTTCTGATGACAGCTTCAGTCGGACAGGTTGGAGGTCCGTTCAAGACAGGAAATGCGTATCAGCTGATAAAGCTTTCAAAATCCAAAGAAATTGCCGATTCCATCAACTCAAGCCATATCCTCATCAGTTATAAAGGAACAGATGTTGCCACAGGCGATGCATCCATCACAAGAAATCGTGAGCAGGCCCAGGCTTTGGCAGACAGCATTTTGAATATGGCAAAATCAAATCCCGGGAATTTTACCAATCTGGTGTCGCAATATTCTGATGATAAAGGGTCAAAAGGTAAAAACGGAAACATCGGATGGGTAAGTAAAAATGCACGAAACCTTGCTGCGGAATACCTGCAATTCCTTAATACACATAAATCGGGAGACATCGGATTGACTGAATCAAAATTTGGATTCCATATTATTAAAATTGACGGAGTTAAAAATCAGACCGGCTACCAGATTGCCAATATCCTGAAGGAAATTACTCCTTCCCAGACAACTTCTGATAAAAATTTCGCTGATGCCAGGACTTTCGCACAGGAAATTCAGGGTAAATCATTGAATGATTTTGCTAACATTGCCCAAAAGAAGGGCTATAATTACAATACGGCAGAAGATGTAACCCGTTTCTATACCATGCCGTTGATTGCCGACATAAGCAACGATAAGGATAATGACATCTTGAAATGGGCATTCAACAAAGACACCAAACCGGGAAGTACATTTTTATTTACAACAGCCAATGAAGACCATATCATCGTCCATTTGAATTCAAGAACCTCCGAAGGTCTGGCTTCGCCCAAATCTGTAAGAGCAGAAGTTGAGCCGATCATTGTTCAGGAAAAATTAATCAAAATGATCGATGGAAAACTTGGCACAAATCCAACGCTTGACGCTTTTGTTTCAAACTTTGGTGCACAAAAAGCAAGCTCAACAACCACTTTTGGTTCCGCACAGATTGCAGGAAAAGGTGCTGAGCCCAAAGTTGCGGGTGCCGCATTTGGATTGAAGCCTGGTGCAACCTCAAAAGCAATTAGCGGAAAAGCAGGTGTCTACCTCGTGACTTTGAAATCTATGGCTCCGGCTCCAAAAGTGGATGAAACGACTTTCCTTGTTGAGCAAATGGATCAGTCTCAATCTCAAAAGATCAGTCAGCAGCTTATGCCGTCCATGATTGAAGCATCTGACATCAAGGACACAAGAATTCAAAGACTGGACAGTCAACCTTAAAATACTGATAAATTGATATTAAAAAACCGGAACACCATATTCCGGTTTTTTTATTGACTGTAAAATTGATTTCAAACAAAAAGCACCTTTCTGGAATGCTTTTGTAGCCGGGAAAAAATATACATAGGAGAAATATAGCCTATTTTGTAACAGAATTTCTACATTTACAAATTGCCGGACATATTTCTATCGGCTATATTATAAAATAATAAATGGAAGAAGATATAAACGACAAATCTTTAGAGAATATTTCTCTGGGGGATAAAGACGGTACAAAGGAAAATTCCGGTCAACAAACTGAAAATATGGAAATACATCATCATGCTCATCACGAAGGAAAAAGGAACTGGAAATCATATGCCTGGGAATTTTTAATGTTGTTTCTTGCCGTTTTTTGCGGTTTTTTAGCGGAATACCAATTGGAGCATAGAATCGAAAAAGAAAGAGTTAAAAAGTACATGCATGACATGGTTGTAAATTTAAAGCAGGACACACTGCGTGTTAATGATGCCCTCAATGCCAATGTAGAAATAGGAAAAGGATTAGACTCACTCAGGGCAGAAATTGCTTTGGCAATAAGAGGAAAAGCCAACAATAAAAGAATTTACCGGTTATGGATGGTTTATAGTAGTGTGAATGGTGTTCTACACAACAAATCGGCATTAAAACAGCTGGAGAATTCAGGCCAGTTAAGACTTGTGAATAATGATGAATTGGTAAATGATATTCACCAATATTATGACAGAAAAATCATTGCAGCAGAAGTTCAATGGGAAAGTTTGAGTTTTGCCGGACAAAAAACGAATGATATATGGAACGAAGTTTTGGATATGTCTTATTTCGACAAAATGCTAAAAATAGAAACTGATTTTGGTGAGAGCAACGCAGAGACAGAGGCTATATTTAAAGAAACCTATGATTCGCTTCCCGAAAATGTTCTTTTATTACACACAGATCCAAAGAAAATACAGATTTTATACAATCTTATAGCGAATCAGGAAAATCAATTAAAAGGTTATAATGCATTCCTGAGATGGGCAAATGACGATGCAAAAAAGCTGATAAAACGAATTCAGGAAGAGTATCATTTTCAAAGCATGGAACAACATTAAATTCCATCTTTGTAACTTGGCCTGCTATTGTAAAAGAACATAGAAAAAACAAAAAAAGCACCTCATCTCTGAAGTGCTTTATGCGATCCGGACGGGACTCGAACCCGCGACCACCTGCGTGACAGGCAGGTATTCTAACCAACTGAACTACCGGATCAGTCAATTTTGGACTGCAAATATACATGAATTTCCATTACCTGCAAACAGAATCAAAAAAAGTATAAAAATTTTTACTTAAAAATTTGTAGGCTAAAAGAATTAGCGCTTACCTTTACCTCCGTTATTAAAGCCCAAGTGTTGAAATTGGTAGACAAGCTAGTTTCAGGTTCTAGTGCCGAAAGGCGTGCTGGTTCGAATCCGGTCTTGGGCACAAAAAAGGGGAACTTCAATCGTTTCCCTTTTTCTATTATAATTGCTTTAATTTTTAAAGCAAATCTTCATCCACCAAATTAGGCAAAGTAACTTTTAACAACGGCTCATCTTCCATCGCACGTTTAATGGCAAAAATCGCTTCCTCGTTCCGTGCCCAGCTTCTTCGTGCAATTCCATTGTTCACATCCCAGTGGAGCATTGACTTCAATCTTTGTTCTGCTTCGGGTGTTCCATCCAAAAGCATTCCGAAACCACCGTTGATCACTTCGCCCCAACCAACACCGCCGCCATTGTGAATCGAAACCCAGGTCGCGCCACGGAAACTGTCGCCAATCACGTTATGAATCGCCATATCGGCTGTGAATTTGGAACCATCATAAATGTTGGAGGTCTCGCGGAAAGGAGAATCCGTTCCCGAAACATCGTGATGGTCACGCCCCAGAACCACTGGGCCGATTCCGCCTTTGGCAATCGCATCGTTAAATGCTTTGGCAATTTTAATTCTACCTTCGGCATCGGCATAGAGTATTCTCGCCTGCGAACCGACTACCAGCTTGTTTTGCTGCGCACCCTTGATCCAGGTAATGTTATCCTGCATTTGTTGTTGAATCTCGCCTGGAGAATTTTTCATGATTTCTTCCAAAACCTGGCAGGCAATTTCATCTGTTTTCTGTAAATCTTCCGGTTTCCCACTTGTACAAACCCAACGGAAAGGGCCGAATCCATAGTCAAAACACATTGGTCCCATAATATCCTGCACATAACTCGGATATTTGAAATCAATTCCGTTTTCCGCCATCACATCGGCTCCCGCACGGCTCGCTTCCAGTAAAAAGGCATTTCCGTAATCAAAGAAATACGTTCCTTTTGCCGTATGCTTATTGACAGCCGTTGCATGACGGCGTAAGCTTTCCTGAACTTTCTCTTTAAACAATTCAGGATTTTCCGCCATCATTTGGTTAGATTCCTCAAAACTTAATCCGGCCGGATAATACCCCCCAGCCCAGGGATTATGCAAAGAAGTTTGGTCAGAACCTAAATCAATGTACAGATTTTCCTCGTCGAATTTCTCCCAGACATCCACCACATTTCCATCATAAGCGATGGAAACAACTTCTTTATTTTCTTTTGCTTCGCGGACTCTTTTGACCAATTCATCCAGATCGGAGATAACCTCATCTACCCAGCCCTGCTCATGTCTTTTGTAAGTTGCCGCCGGATTGACTTCTGCCGTAACTGAAATCACGCCCGCAATATTTCCTGCTTTAGGTTGCGCACCTGACATTCCACCCAAACCAGCTGTTACAAAAAGTTTTCCTGCAGTTCCTTCACTTCGACTTTGCTCAGTGTCCGCAATTTTGCGACAACCATTTAAAACCGTAATCGTCGTTCCGTGTACAATTCCTTGCGGGCCGATGTACATATAGCTTCCGGCGGTCATTTGCCCGTATTGGGTTACGCCCAGCGCGTTAAATTTTTCCCAATCATCCGGCTTTGAATAATTAGGAATCATCATCCCATTGGTTACTACAACCCTTGGTGCATTTTTATGTGAAGGGAATAATCCCATCGGATGACCGGAATACATCACCAGAGTCTGTTCATCGGTCATTTCCGACAGATATTTCATGGTCAAAAGATATTGTGCCCAGTTCTGAAAAACCGCGCCGTTTCCGCCATAAGTAATCAGTTCATGCGGATGCTGTGCTACTGCAGGATCAAGGTTATTCTGAATCATCAGCTGAATGGCTTTTGCCTGTTCGCATTTCCCGGGATATTCATCGATTGAACGGGCATACATTTCATAATCCGGACGAAAACGGTACATATAAATACGTCCGTATTTTTCCAGTTCTTCCCTGAACTCAGGAAGTAAAACAGTGTGATGCTTCGGTTCGAAATAGCGTAAAGCATTTTTTAATGCCAGTTTCTTTTCATCCTCCGAAAGGATCTCTTTTCGTTTCGGAGCATGGCTTACGTTTGTATCGTAAGGTTTTAATTGGGGCAATTCGGTTGGGATTCCTTTTTGTATTTGTTGTTGAAATGTCATAATTCAGATGTTAGACAATAGACATTAGATTTTAGATAGTATTTCTTTTAATTTACTACTTTGAATTAATTGAATAATGGAATTTATATCTTCGCCTATCAATCTATCATCTTCCAGTTTCGGAACTTTGCTCCGAACCAAATCAAAGACTTCCTCAATGATTGGACTTGATTTCAACGGTCTTCTGAATTCCAGTCCCTGGCAGGCATACATCAGTTCAATTGCGAGTATTTTTTCGAGATTGTTCAGAACCTGATTGAACTTTCTTCCTGAAATGCTTCCCATTGAAACATGGTCTTCCTGCCCTAACGAAGTCGGAATACTGTCTGCCGAAGCCGGGAAACACAAAGTTTTATTTTCTGTTACCAACGCTGCCGATGTATATTGCGGAATCATAAATCCGCTGTTTAAACCTGATTTTTCGGTTAATAACCTTGGCAATCCGAATTTTCCTTCGAGTAATAAATACTGCCTTCTATCCGAAATATTTCCTAATTCCGAAGCAGCCAAAGTCGCATAGTCCAGTACCATCGCCATCGGTTGTCCGTGGAAGTTCCCGCCGGAAATTGCTGTCTTTTCATCCAGAACGATCGGATTGTCGGTTACGGAATTCAATTCTATTTCCGCCATTTCTTTCAGATGAAGCCAGGCATTTCGTGAAGCGCCATGAACCTGCGGCATGCAGCGAAGCGAATAAGGGTCCTGAACTCTCGGGAAATCGTTATTGTCAATGATTTCTGAACCTTCTAGCAATTTCCGGATTCTTTGAGCAACCAACCTCGTCCCCTCGTACGGACGGACTTCGTGCAATTCCTTCATAAAAGGCGATTTCAGTCCGGAATAGGCTTCCAGGCTCATCGTCCCGATTACATCTGCCAAATCAAGCAAGTACTTCATTTTGTCCAGCCCGAAAAGCGCATGCGCCAGGATAAATTGTGTTCCGTTGATCAGTCCTAAGCCCTCTTTTGCCTGAAGCTCAATTGGCTCCTGGTTATGTTCTTTCAAAACTTCTTTTGTTGGAACAGGTTTTCCATCTTTCCAGACTTTCCCCTCACCTATCAATGGCAGAAACAAATGCGAAAGCGGCGCCAGATCGCCCGAAGCTCCCACCGAACCTTGTTCCGGCACAACCGGAATGATGTCTTTTTCTATGAATAATAAAATCCTTTCAAAAGTTTCCATGGAAATTCCCGAAAAGCCTTTTGCCAAAGCATGAAGTTTAGCAATCAACATCAGCTTGGAAAGTTCTTTGGAAATAGGATTTCCCACACCTACTGCATGACTGATCAATAAGTTCTCCTGTAATTTCCGGGTTTCTTCTTTGGAGATTTTGGTATCGCACAGCGGTCCGAACCCTGTGTTGATTCCATAAACGGTCATGCCGGAATTTACAATGGCTTCCACATTATTTTTGGAGCGGCTGATCTGTTCACGGCTTTTTTCCGAAATCCCGGCCCGGATTCCATTATGTAAAATTTGAATCGAATCTTCTATCGTAAAATGGTCAACGCCATAAACCTTGTCATTCATCCTAAAATTGTTTACGGATTCAAAGATACAAATTTACCGCAGAGACGGTCAATTGTCCGACTCTACAAATTCACCCCGATAATACCTTAAATATAAATCGTATTCAATAAATTTGCGTTTCAAATTGATTTAGAATGTCAGATAACGATTTATACGACGAAACAGGCGACGAACATTTCTCTTCTCACCACGATACGCCGATGCGGGAAAACGCTTTTGAATTGAGCAACGAAGAAAAAATTGCCAGAATAGAAGCGGATTTCAAAAACATCATGGATACTTTAGGACTGGACTTGACCGATGATAGTCTGAAAGGAACGCCTAAACGTGTGGCCAAAATGTTTGTAAACGAAATATTTGGTGGATTACATCCGGACCGAAAACCTAAGATGTCCACTTTTGAAAATAAATACAAATACAACCAGATGCTGGTGGAAAAAGACATCACGGTATATTCGACCTGTGAGCATCATTTCTTACCCATCGTTGGGAAAGCGCACATTGGCTATATCTCCAACGGAAAAGTAATTGGGCTTTCCAAAATGAACCGGATTGTAGATTACTTCGCAAAACGCCCGCAGGTTCAGGAAAGGTTGACGATGCAAATCGTCAAAGCGATGCAGGACGCATTGGGAACGGCTGATGTTGCCTGTGTGATCGACGCAAAACATCTTTGCGTGAACTCCCGTGGCATCCGTGACATTGACAGTAGCACCGTTACGGCAGAATTGGGCGGTGTTTTCAAAACCGATCCGACCACAAGAAGAGAGTTTTTGCATTATATCGGAGTTCATACAAAGTTTAATGTTTGATAAAATGTCATTCTGAACATTTGATATTAAGAAAATAATACTAGTGAAGAATCTATTTTTAGATTTCTCGTTCCTCGAAATGACAAATTATAATTATTAGTAATCATAACTTAAGATGATAAAAGAACACAACTTAAAAGTACATAATTCGCTCAGCGGCGAGAAGGAAACGTTTGTCCCCATTCACAAAGATTCAGTAGGAATGTATGTGTGCGGGCCAACGGTTTACAGCAATGTACATTTGGGCAACGTTCGTACGTTTTTGTCATTTGATATGATTTACCGTTACCTGGTTCATTTGGGTTATAAAGTTCGTTATGTCCGAAACATTACGGACGCCGGGCATTTGACCGACGATGGAAACGTGGAAAATGATCGTTTCGTGAAACAATCCAAATTGGAAAAACTGGAACCGATGGAAATTGTGCAGAAATACACGGTTGATTTTCATAAGGTTCTGGAAACCTTTAATTTACTCCCGCCTACTATAGAGCCCACTGCTACCGGACATATCCTGGAACAAATCGAACTAACCCAAAAACTAATCGAATTGGGATTGGCTTATGAAGTCAACGGTTCGGTTTATTTTGATGTGGAAGCCTACAACAAAAAAGGATTGAATTATGGTGAATTAAGCCGAAGAAACATCGAAGAACTCATCAACAATACCCGTGATTTGGACGGGCAGGGTGAAAAACGAAATCCGGTGGATTTTGCTTTATGGAAAAATGCTTCGCCGGCACATATCATGCGTTGGGGTTCTCCCTGGGGTGATGGATTTCCGGGCTGGCACCTGGAGTGTACCGTTATGAGTACCAAATATTTAGGTGAATTTTTTGACATCCACGGTGGTGGAATGGATTTGAAATTCCCGCACCACGAATGCGAAATCGCGCAAGCCAAAGGTGTTAACGGCCATGAACCCGTAAAGTACTGGCTGCATGCCAATATGCTGACGATGAACGGACAGCGCATGAGCAAATCGACCGGAAACTATATTTTGCCGATGCAATTGGTAAACGGCGACAATAATTTCTTTGAGAAATCTTTTCACCCGGGTATCGTGAGATTTTGCTTTTTGCAGGCGCATTACCGCAGCGTTCTCGATATTTCAAACGATGCGATGCTGGCGAGCGAAAAAGGGTTCAACCGTTTAATGGATGGCATAAAAAACCTGGATTTAATTCAGGTTTCAAAAGAATCTTCTTTTGACGTAAAAGAATGGCTGACAAACTGCTATGCCGCGATGGACGATGATTTCAACACACCGATTTTGATTTCCAATTTGTTTGAAGCCGTCCGAGTCATCAACGGAGCCAAAGCCGGAACGGAAAAATTAACGGCAGACGATATTCAAAATCTGAAAGAAGCGATGAGCGCGTTTGTGTTTGATGTAATGGGACTACAGTCAGAAGGAACTTCAAACGGAAACAATGATAAATTAGACGGAGCAATTCAATTATTGATCAAAATGCGGAACCAGGCGCGGGCCGATAAAAACTGGGCGTTATCTGACCAGATCCGTGATGAACTATTAGCCGTTGGGATTCAGCTTAAAGATGGAAAAGACGGTACGGAGTACAGCTTGAATTGATTTTATTTTTCCAGTAAATCTTTCAGTAAAGCGTTCTGGTTTTTCAACTCTTTGACTTGTTCTTTTAGCTCTTCAATTCTGGCCTCGTATTGTTCGATAAGTTTTTCAGACATATGGTTGTAGATAATACCTCCCGTACTACTATCTTTTGAAGAATTATTTTGTACAACTATTTTCCCGTCCTGAAGAAGGTCAGCTACCTCAATGCCATATTCTTCAGCTATTTTCTGCAATGTGTCTGCTGATATTGCGGTTTTATTGTTTTCCATATTAGAATATGTTTTTTGTGAAACGCCCAGCACTTCCGCCAAATATTCCTGAGTATAATTGCTATCCATTCTAAGCTTTCTGAGTTTATGCCCTAACTTTTTGCCAATTTCAGTTTTCATAGTACGGGTTTAAATAGGTTATTACAAGTTTAGGGATTTTTTCCTCAATAAACAAGTAGAAAAATCTACTAAACAAATGTAGTATTTTACTAAGGACAGAAATTCTTTACTAAGGTTATAAGCAAGAATATTTCAACTTTGTGTTAAGAAAAGATTGCGCAAAATTTTCACGAAGATTAAAAGTTTTATAAATTCAAAACAAGAAAAAAATGACAAAAAAATTTATTTTTGCGTTTATCGCAATGATTATGCTAACAGGGATTTCTTTTGCAAATGAAAGAAATTCTTCTGTGGAGAACAAAGGAAGTGCATCTGTCAATATAAATGACGATATTAAACGATATGCTGTAATTATACATTTAGGACCGCTTGGAACTGTTGGGTTTGACTTCGAATGGGGAGATAAGATTCTGAATGGTGGGGATAATTCATCTCCTGTTGAGCTAAATGGAACTATTGAAAACGGAAAACTTGTGATTTTTAATGATGCCGCATTTAAAAAAGCATTTGGAAGCGTAAAAGAAATTTATTTCCCGGGGTGTACGATAGCTCCGACAGAGGGATATAATTCAAGCATAAAATCTATTACGGTTTCAAAAGATTCCAAATACGCTGTTGAAGGTCCGAAAATTATAATAACTAATTCCACGGGTAAAATGTAGTTTCTGAAAATTTAAAGATGTGGTCTTTCTCCAAAACCACATCTTTTTTAAGATTTATCTTATGAAACCAACTATAAAAAGCATTTTATTGCTTCTTGCCACCCTCATAATGTTTTTGATTATTATGATTCTTATCACATATATAAGAAAGGAGATCATCGTATTTTCTAACAAAGGTATCGGGAATGCAAGCCAGATATTAGCAATCCCATTATTTTACATTGTAGCAAAAATAATTCTAAAACAAGCCAACAATAGTGTGATGTCCATAAATCAAATTTTAAGGATTCAATCATTCAAAATTTTAAAATTCTATGGCTTGGGTATCTCGCTGTGTCTATTAATTTTAGCTTTAAGCCTGCTTATCGGTTTTGTCCTTAAAGTAACATATTTCTTAAATATTGATTTAGACTATAGCGTTTTGATGACTTTATTAATTATGCTTTTCATTGGTTTTTCCGAAGAGTTATTTTTTCGCGGAATTGTCCAACAACTATTATCAGTCATTTTTAAAAATCAAATCGCTTCAGTAATAATCACATCATTAGTGTTCAGCCTTTTTCATACTCAAATCTTTGTTGAGGCTGGCGGCTGGGAATTTTTTATTAATGCTTTTGTATTTGGAATATTTATGAGTCTGGTATTTATACGTTACGAAAGTATTATGCCCTGCATTTTGATTCATTCTGCTTGGAATTTTTCAGATACATACCTATTGGAATTCGGAGAGATAGGATGCCTTATTGAAAGTAATAACAATTTTTTATTAAATCAAACATCTACATATTTGAGTATCGTGTTATATTCTATCTTATCCATTGTGTTTATAATCAATTTAATAAAATTTCCTCCGACAAGCTTAAGGTAAAGCCATTGGAATATAGGGTGTGATGAATAGAATAATATAAGAACAGGAAATATGAAAAGAATATTTTTTAATGTTTTGATGCTATTCATAATTATTGTGAATTTTTATAATAAATCTTTTTTTGAGAATTTTAATTTTAAAGAATTTTCATTGTATTTTCTGTCAGGGGCTATGGTTGTTTCAACAATTTGGGCTATAACAAATGAAGTAAAATCAAGAAAAAGTAAAGATTGATAAATAATAAACCTTTGCCCATATTTAGGCAGAGGTTTTTGGAAAATCATTTCAAATGAAACATTATGAGCGTCTTTCAAGTATTTAACTTGAAAAAAGCAACTATACAATAAATGGTTTAAATTTCACGGATGATGCAGATGATAGTAAAGTTAAGACCATTCCTTGGTCGGAATAGAAATATAAACAATCCAATAATCAAAATTGCAATAATTTTAATTTGCTCTTTGACAATTTTAAAAATTATTCCATTACTGTTAGAAAAAATAATCGAAACAGAAAATAATTCTGTTAATCAGCTATTTACGGTTTTCGCAAAATGTATATTAATCGTTTTAATTATTGTTCTGATTAAAAAAGCAAGATTTATAAACCGGGCATTTTTGTTGAGAAATAATTTATTGTCCACTGCAATTATAGCAGTATTTTTATTTCTATCTTTCAAAGACACATACAATTCGGCATCCGAATTAGGTTTTCAAATTTCCAATTATGACCATACAATGTACTTTATCAAAAATATGGCTACAGGATTTTTCGAAGAGCTATTATTTCGAGTTTTGATATTTGCTTATGTGTGTGCTATATTTAAGAATGTAAAGAAAAATTCTCCTATCAGGGAAGTCGTTTTGACTTCCCTGATTTTTGCTTTTATTCATTTTACCAATTTTTTTAATCCGAACTATGAAAAATTAGGTGTCATTACTCAGATGTTTTTTGCTTTCTCTATGGGGCTGATCTTACAAAGTATTTTTTACAGGTTCAACAATATAATCCTAATTGGATTCTTACACGGCTTAGTCAATTACAATGGGATGAAAAAAACACTCTTATTTCACATTGAAAAAACAAAACAAATTAGTATGTCAGACGTCACAAACAGCTTACTGACTATTTCACTTTTTACTCTTTTTATAGTCATTCCCATTATGTTCATTTGTTTGAGAAAAAGAGAGAATTATTTAATTAATCAGAGTTCAACATAATGAAATTAAAAACTATCATCATCGCTTTTTTATTTCCTGTTTTATCCTTTGCCCAAAGTGACGGGTTCGACAAAGCATTAAAAGCAGGTGAGATCTTGGTAAATGGTTTGTCGGTATTCAAAAGCGGAAAATCCCAAAACAATAATGACAGTTCTTCTACCATCGAAAGTCTGTGCGTCAGCAATAAGCTCAATGAAAAAACCACGTTCAGGCTTACTTCAGGTGACCGGGAAGACAAAGAGCTTGTAATCCCGCCAAACGGTAAAGAATGCCTCTATAAGTTAGATAAAGATGTATGGCAGTATTCCGTAACATTCCCCAACGGAGAAGTTTATAAAAAGGGAGAGTATAATGTTAAAGAAAGTGAAACGATTGTGCTGAAAGAATAGTTTAGATTGCGAAAGACCCAAAACTTCCTTAAGATTCTTTTATATTTAACGTTATGAAAAAAACCGTTTTTATAGTAATTACAGCCCTCATTGCATTTTTTCTAATGCTTTTTCTGATTTTTGGAAAATCCGGCATGCTCAAAAATATCAAAATCAAAACCACGGAACAGGTTGAGGAAGAAAGAAGAGAATTTGCTTTCGAAAACAGTCCGTTTTATGAAAAATACTATAAAAGCGATAAGCTCATCGTTTTAAATATTTGGGCGACCTGGTGTAAGCCATGCATTGAAGAAATGCCAGCATTGAATCGCTTAAAAAATCATTTTTCAGACAACAAGGACATTATTTTTCTATCGCTCTCTACAGACGAGGATTCTATCAAAATCAATTCATTCCTTGATTCTGACAAATTTAATTTTGAAGACATTAGTATAGAAAACTTTCCATACAGGAAATATATACTGAATCACTTAAAAGGGAAGAAAACTAAATCTGACCCTGCTTTTTATATCAGAATTGAATCAAGTGAAATTCCAATCACATACGTTATAAAAGATCAAAAAATCAATTATTCTCATACAGGAAAGATTGACAGCGCTAAGCTTTATAATCAAATTAACTCCCTGTTAAAATAATTTGACGTATCAACCCTTCTTCCTGTTGATTAAATAATAAATCGGAATTCCCAATAAAATAATCAGTACACCCGGCCAGGTATAAGTCGTTTTGTAGACCAATAATCCTATACAAATTGTACTTGCCAGAATAATGTACAATGCCGGCAAAAACGGATAACCGAATGCCTTGTAAGAACGCGGCAAATCGGGGCGTTTTTTGCGCAAAATGAAAATTCCCAGAATGGTCAGTACATAAAAAATGAGAACCGCCATAATTACATAATCAAGCAGGTCGCCGTATTTCCCACTGAGGCACAATACCGAAGCCCAGATACACTGTACCCAAAGCCCCCATGCCGGAACCTCGAACCTGTTCAGTTCACCTGTTTTTTTGAAAAACAATCCGTCTTTTGCCATCGTATAATAGACCCTCGCACCCGAAAGAATCAATCCGTTGTTGCAGCCGAATGTCGAAATCATGATCATCACCGCAATGATGACCGCGCCTTCCTTTCCGAAAATATTCATAGCTGCAGCCACCGCTACCCTGTCGTTTTGGGCATAAGCAATTTCTTCCATCGACAAAGTAGCCACATACATCAGGTTCATCAATATATAAATAACCGTAACTATCAAAACCCCGAAAAACAGGCTCAAACCTATATTTCGTTGCGGGTTTTTAATTTCCCCCGCTATGAACGTCACATTGTTCCAGGCATCGCTAGAAAATAGGGAACCCACCATTGCGGAGATGATTCCCGCAAAAACGGCAAGCCCAGCTATTTCGACCATTCCTCCGCCGTCTTTCAGCCATTTTACGTTGTCCCAAGCGGTTGCCCAGTTTGCCTCCCAAATTTCCGAATTGAAGGAAAAGAAAAGCCCGGCAATGATCAGCCCGGCCAGTGAAAGTATCTTGATGATGGTCATTCCGGTCTGCATCAGCTTCCCGTTTTTGACACCACGTGAATTCAACCAGGTAAGAAATATAATCGATGCAATTGCCAATAGCTGTGCGGAGCTTATGTTAAAACGGCTAATTGAAAATAAAACATTGTCTTCACTGAAGAACGGGAAAATATAGGCCGTAAATTTGGCAAAGGCAACACCCACAGCAGCAATCGTTCCGGTCTGGATAATAGCAAAAAGCCCCCATCCGTAGAGAAAGGCCACCAGCTTCCCGTAAGCTTCGCGCAGATAAACATATTGTCCGCCGGCTTTGGGAAAAAGCCCCGAAAGCTCACCGTAGCTTAACGCGGCAATCAATGTTATAAGCCCTGTCAAGACCCATACAAATATAAGCCAGCCGGCGCTTCCCACATTTCTTGCAATGTCGGAACTTACAATAAAAATCCCGGACCCGATCATTGACCCGGCAACGAGCATTGTCCCGTCGAGCAGTCCCAGCTCGCGTTTCATTTCGTGATTTGAATTATCGCTCATTTGAAATTATTTTAAATGTTGAATTTTTCCGCATTGCGCTATTCGCTAAGCGTGCCTCGCCAGTTTGCTATTCCGGTAACCGTAAAGAAAATAAATCACCAATCCCAGGGCCATCCATGCCACAAACCATTTCCAGCTTACGAGCGGGATTTCAATCATCATATAGGAACACATAAGGACACCCATAATCGGAATGAAAGAATAATTCCGGATGAAAGTAACAATAGAAATTCCCAATGCAAATAACAGAAATACAATGAATAAAACTTCCTGGGTATTGTCCAGTTTGAATTCCGAAAATGCCGTCAATGTTCTCTCTTTGAACAGGTAAATAAACAGGAGGTATAGAATCGGAACAATAAATTTCCCGTTAATATAAGGCAAATGGAATCTCCCGCGTTCTCTCAGCTTCGGCGGTAAAAATAAAACGCCGCCCGAAACCAGGATAAACGCAAACAAAGTCCCGATGCTCGTCAGATCCGTTACCAAATCACTTTCGATAAACAAAGCGCCGATTCCGACAATAATTCCCGTTATAAGCGTGGCAAAAGAAGGCGTATGGTATTTCGGATGAATTTTTCCGAATTTTTTCGGCAATAACCCATCACGGCTCATTGACATCCAGATTCTCGGCTGTCCGATCTGGAACACCAGTAAAACCGAAGTAGTTGCCACAACCGCACTGATTGAAACAATTTTTTCAATCCATGGCGCGCGGTCCTCAAATACATAGGCCAGAGGATCACTCACATTTTTAAAGTGCGAATAATGTTCAATTCCGGTCAGAGTCAGTGCAATCAGGATATACAAAACTGTACAGATCAGCAGCGAATAGATCATTCCGCGCGGCATATCTCGTTGCGGGTCTTTGGTTTCTTCGGCCATTGTGGAAATGGCATCGAAACCAATATATGCATAGAATACTGCCGAAACGCCTTTCAGAACACCTTCGAATCCGTTAGGCAGGAAGGGTCGCCAGTTATTGGTATCGACAAAAAAAGCTCCGGCAACAATCACAAAAAGAATTACGGCAATTTTGAAATATACCATAAAATTAGCCGATTTCTTACTTTCTTTGATCCCGATATACGCCAGCCAGGTAATCAATACTACAATAATAAAAGCCGGAAGATTGAAAAATATTTTGGTGTCGCCGATCATGGGCGCATTGTTGTAAGCATTGACGGCAAACTGATAGCTTTCAATTTGTTTGGCAGTCAGTTCCGCTCCTGAAGACAATGCGGCTGTAGATTCCACAAAGGCATTTTTGGCGGTCATCGGGTCAATGATCATCCAGCTTGGCAGATGAATATTGAAAATGTGAACCAATAAATTATTGAAATAGCTGCTCCAGGAAATGGCCACTACGATATTCCCGATGGAATATTCCAGAATCAGCGCCCATCCGATTATCCAGGCGATAACTTCACCAAAAGCAACATACGAATAAGTATAAGCGCTCCCGGAAACGGGAATCCGGCTGGCGAATTCGGCGTAGCAAAGCGCAGTAAAACCACAGGTAACAGCCGTAATGATAAACAAAGTGGAAACGCCTGGTCCACCGTTGTAAGCCGCCGAACCGATAGTGGAAAAGATTCCCGCCCCGACCACCGCGGCAATACCCATAAACGTTAGATCTTTAACCGAAAGAACTTTTTTGAGCGGATTGGCATCTTCTTCATTTTCCCGAACGAGCTTTTCTATGGATTTTTTCCGGAATAAACTATTCTTCATGTGTGTTTTAGAATTTCGAAAAGTGAATGTAGGAATTTTTTACTCAACTTTGACAAAATTCTTTACATGCCTAATCATTCAAAACTTTCTCGAACGCTTTCCTTTTTCCATCCCTGACCTGGATTTCCCCGCAATAATTATAACCGAGCTTTTCCAGAATTTTGAGCATCGGGAGATTATCAAAATTCGTGTCGATTTTTATGCTGTAAATCTGATTTTCTATGGCAAAATCTTCCAGTATCCGAAACAACTTTTGGGCAAATCCCTTTCCGGCAGCTTCATCGGCAATGCCTACCCGGTGTACTACCATAAAATCGCCGCTTGTCAGCCATGCTCCGTCAATTTCTTCATAAGTCGGCTCAAAATTGAAAATTACGGCAGCAGTAACAATGATCTTTCCGTTTTGGATAAGGATATAGTTTTGCCCTTTTTCAACATCGGTTTTAACAGTCTCTAAATTAGGATATCCGTCCTGCCATTGAGCGCTTCCGTCTTGTTTTCTCCTTTTAATGGATTGCTGCAGAATTTCCCAGACAGCGGGAATGTCGCCTGTTGCTGCTTTCCGGAATTCTATATTCTCAAGGTTTAATTTATCCATGATTGTCAAGCAATAAAATTAAATATAAATATCCTTACGGAACGTGGTATTACAATACAAAGATTCTCATCAATTATATTTCTCTTTCAATAAAAATCCGTAAATTTGCACCCACTTTGGCGGGTCAGAGAAACAAAGTGCTGAAAAACAAAAGTTTAACTACTTTCAGAAATCCATTTTCCGCTTTATTTCAATGTGATTTTTGAAATACAAATTTTGATAAATTATGTCAAAAGAAACAAAACACGAAGAGCTGGAAGAACAGGTATTGGACTTAAATACTGCTTCTGCTCCGTCAAATGCCAACGTATCTCCTGAAGATTTCGACTGGGAATCATTTGAGTCAGGATTAAACGAAGAAGACCGTAAAGAAAAAATCGAATTGGAAAAAATGTATGATGATACATTGGACAATTTGGATGAGAATGCTGTTTTCAAAGGAAAAGTAGTTCGTTTAACCGACAAGGAAGCTATTGTTGACATCAACTTCAAATCTGAAGGGGTTATTTCACTGAACGAATTCCGTTACAATCCGAACTTAGCTGTTGGTGATGAAGTAGAGGTGATGGTGGATACCCGTGAAGACAAAAACGGCCAACTGATTCTTTCTCACAGAAAAGCAAGAACATTAAATGCATGGGATGCCGTGAACGCAGCTCACGACAGCCAAGAAATCGTAAACGGATATATCAAAGCCCGTACAAAAGGCGGTATGATCGTTGACGTTTTCGGAATCGAGGCTTTCTTACCTGGTTCTCAAATCGATGTGAAACCAATCCGCGATTACGAACAATATGTTGGCAAAACAATGGAATTCAAAGTGGTTAAGATCAACCCTGAATTCAAAAACGTTGTCGTTTCCCACAAAGCGCTGATCGAAGCGGACATCGAAGAACAGAAAAAAGAAATCGTTGCGCAGCTTGAAAAAGGACAAGTACTGGAAGGTGAAGTTAAAAACATCACTTCTTATGGTGTGTTCGTAGATTTAGGTGGTGTTGACGGTCTTATCCATATCACTGACCTTTCATGGTCAAGAATCAACCACCCGTCAGAAATTCTGGAAGACGGACAGAAAATCAACGTGGTTATCCTGGATTTCGACGAAGACAAAACAAGAATCCAGTTGGGTATCAAACAATTGGAAAAACACCCTTGGGAAGCTTTGGATTCCAACTTACAGGTTGGCGATAAAGTAAAAGGAAAAGTGGTTGTATTGGCTGACTACGGTGCATTTGTTGAAGTTGCTCCGGGTGTTGAAGGGCTTATCCACGTTTCTGAAATGTCATGGTCTACTCATTTACGTTCCGCTCAGGATTTCGTGAAAGTAGGTGACGAAGTTGAAGCGGTTGTATTGACTTTGGACCGTGACGAAAGAAAAATGTCACTGGGTATCAAACAACTGACTCCGGATCCTTGGACCGATATCACTTCTAAATACCCTGTAGGTTCCGTACACAAAGGAAAAGTAAGAAACTTTACTAACTTCGGTGTATTTGTAGAACTGGAAGAAGGCGTTGACGGGCTGATCTATATTTCTGATCTTTCATGGACCAAGAAAATCAAGCATCCGTCTGAATTCTGCAATGTAGATGACATTTTAGATGTTGTTGTTCTGGAACTGGATGTCGAAGCACGCCGTTTGAGCTTAGGCCACAAACAGTTGACCGAAAACCCCTGGGATAAATACGAGTCTAAATATGCTGTTGGAACCAAACATACAGGTAAAGCAGTTGACGTATTTGACAAAGGTGCAACCATTCAATTCGAAGATGCTGATGTTGAAGCTTTTGCTCCTGCCAGGACTTTGGAAAAAGAAGACGGCTCTCGCGTGAAAAAAGGCGACGAACTGGAATTTGTTGTAATTGAATTCAACAAAGAATTCCGCCGCGTAGTGGTTTCCCACACTGCAACTTTCCGTGAAGAGGAAGAAAAGCAAGCGAAAAAAGCAATGGAGAACCAATCAATTGAAACCTCAACTTTGGGTGATATTGATGAGTTAGCCGAACTGAAAAAGAAAATGGAAGAAGGAGGAAACTAATTCTGAAATTAACTTAATAACACAAACCGTCCCGGTCACTAGCTTGTCTAAGTGCGGGGCGGTTTTTTGCTAGGTATAATTAGCATCAAGGCGTTTCTTTGTTTTGTAAACTTTGAATTTTATACTTAAATTCGTTGAACCTAAACCGATGAATATGAGTTCTCCACGAAGAAAACCTTCTGTTGAAAATAAAAATTCTAAGATTTTATCCTTGTTAATTAAGGATCTGAAGAAAAGATCTGAAAATCTAAATACCATTGGGATCATAATCCTGCTTCTTTGCATTACTTTAGCCGGTTATTTATATTTTGATATTCAAGACGCCCTGAACAAACAAATCCTACAAATTAACAACGCTTCAAGTGATAAAAAGGCACAACTTATGACTATTTATCTAATTTTCAGAACATTGACCTTGGGGTCAATACCTACCGCTTTGTTAATATTCGGATATAATATTGTGAAAGCATCTTTTGACCAGTCAGTCAGATTTGCAAAAAGAAAACATGGAGCACTATTTTGGCAATATCTGTTGGAGGAATACAGGAACGATATAAAAGACATAACCTTTGAGAAATTCAAAGATGCTTTTGAAGCCTGGAACAAGACTACCGAAAGCTCATTTACAAATTTCAAAGTTTCTGATAAAAACCATTTTGCCGGTACATTGGAAAACATGTCCAAAATTATCGCAGATGCTAAGAATAATGAAAAAAGGATATGAAAAAACCCAGCTTTTTCAGGCTGGGTTTTAAATTTTCAATCGGATTATCTTAATTCATAATCGCTTTTAACTTCTGCTCAAGCTGTGCTTTAGGAACCACGCCTACTACTTTGTCCACAACCTGTCCGTCTTTAAAGAACAAAATCGTAGGTATGTTGCGGATCCCGTATTCGGCCGCAATCTGCTGATTGTTGTCAACATCAACTTTCGCCACTACGGCCTGTCCGTCGTATTCTTTTGCCAGTTCCTCAACCGTTGGAGCGACCATTCGGCAAGGCCCGCACCAGGTTGCCCAAAAGTCAACCATCGCCGGTTTTCCTGCTTCCAAAACGTCTTTTGCAAACGATGTATCTGTTACTTCTAATGCCATTTTCAGTATTTTTATTTTAATTAAACAGTCAAAATTAGTTTAAATTCGCTTAAATCAACATTCTCTTTTATAGGATTTATCAATGCAATAATAACAATTTCAATTGAATTGAAATTTCAGATTCGGAATTTGCCTCAATTCTTTCAGCAAATCTTTTTCAATAGAAACCTTAATGTTCTTTGCCGGCATTTTTAACTGTGTTTTGGCTTCCAAATCATTGATTACAAACAAAATGTTTTTTTCTCCTTCATACTTTTTGAATTTCTCCAAAAGCCGGTCATAAACTTCATCTGTCAAATCCTGAACATTCATAGTGATGATAATACGCTTGGTAAGCCCTTCCAAAATCTCGCTCAAAAGCTCCATTTTGCTTATATTGACATATATCCTTCTTCCGGTTTGAATACCGTCCTTATCCTTGAAAATTCTTTCTGTAATCATCAGCTTCATCCCCACCATCATATTGGGTTGAAGAAAATGTTTGAATTTCAGGTAATCTTCTCCAAATAACCTGAATTCATACTGATCACCATAATCTTCCAAAACAAATGTTCCGAACTCGCGCCCGTCCTTACTGGAAATCCTGTGTTGGGCCTCTATGATAATCCCGCCTACGGAAATTTCCCTGCCGATCAGCTTTTCTTCATTTTCTTTTAATTGTTTTAATGTAACGTTCTGATAATGATTAAGTTCATCCAGAAAATCATCTAACGGATGCGAGGAAATATAAATCCCTACAACTTCTTTTTCACGGTTTAATTTCTGGATAGAATTCCATGGCTGGCAATTCGGTAAATGGGGCTTCATAATTTCAATTTCACCTGCCATGTCGCCAAAAAGCGAAGCCTGCGCATTATTTTTAGAATCCTGGTAAGATGCTCCGTAGCGGATCAGCTTTTCCAGGTTGGACGACCCGTCCTCTTCATAAAGGAATTGTGCCCTGTGAACCTCAAATGTATCAAAAGCGCCTGCCAATGCAAGATTTTCAATTGTTTTTTTGTTTGCGTGTCGCAAATCAACCCGTTGAACAAAATCAAAAACCGAATTATAACGCCCGTTTTCCTCTCTTTCCCTGATGATGGCTTCAACAGCGCCGCCACCGACTCCTTTCACTGCGCCCATCCCAAAACGAACCGCTCCCTGGGCATTTACGGAAAAAGTATATTCGCTCTCATTCACATCTGGTCCCAAAACCGGTATTCCCATCGATTTACACTCTTCCATAAAAAAAGTAACCGACTTGATATTGCCCATATTATTGCTTAGAACCGCCGCCATAAATTCTGCCGGATAATGTGCCTTCAGATAGCCCGTCTGGTAACCGATCAAAGCATAGCAAGTGGAGTGTGATTTGTTAAATGCATATTCCGCAAATGCTTCCCAGTCATTCCAGATTTTTTCAAGTGTCTTTTTCGGATGATTATTGGCTTCACCTCCTTCAAGAAATTTCGGCTTCATTTTATCCAGAACATCGCGCTGCTTTTTCCCCATCGCTTTACGCAGAACGTCGGCTTCGCCTTTTGTAAAATTGGCTAATTTCTGAGAAAGCAGCATTACCTGCTCCTGGTAAACCGTAATTCCGTAAGTTTCAGCAAGGTGCTCCTCCATTTCGGGTAAATCATAAATAATTTCCTCAACTCCCTGTTTACGGTTGATGAAATTCGGGATGTATTGAAGCGGCCCGGGACGGTAAAGCGCATTCATGGCAATTAAATCATCAAATTTATCGGGCTTCAATGTCTTCATGTGCTTTTGCATTCCGGGTGACTCGTACTGAAAAATAGCTACAGTCTGTGCTTTTTGAAATAATTCGTAGGTTTTTGCATCGTCAAGCGGAATATCATCCGGATGAATTTTAATCCCGTGATTTTTCTCAATCAAGCGGATCGCGTCATCAATAATGGTCAAAGTACGCAATCCCAAAAAGTCCATTTTGAGCAATCCTGCACTTTCCACAACAGAGTTATCGAACTGTGTAACAAGCAATTCAGCGTCTTTCGAAACCGCCACCGGAACCAGTTCCTTGATATCTTTCGGAGTAATGATCACACCACATGCATGAATTCCGGTGTTCCGGACTGAACCTTCAATAACACTTGCCTGCTGAATGGTTCTCCCTTCCAAAGTATCCTGTTCCGCAATTTTCCGGATTTCCATAGAATCTGCAAATTCGTCTCCACCCAAACCGGATCTCAATGCTTTTTCATCCATTTTCAATAAGCGATTGAGCTTGAGGTGCGTTTTTTTCGCGATCCGGTCAGTGTCGGGTAACGGCAGATTGAGCACTCGTCCGGTATCCCGAATTGCAGATTTCCCCGCCATCGTTCCGTAAGTAATAATTTGTGCAACCTGATTCTTTCCATATTTATCGACCACCCATTTGATGATGGCATCGCGGCCACGGTCATCAAAATCTATATCGATATCGGGTAGTGAAACCCGGTCTGGATTGAGGAATCGCTCAAATAGCAAATTGTATTTAATCGGGTCTACGTTGGTAATTCCAATGCAGTAGGCAACTGCTGAACCTGCAGCCGATCCCCGTCCCGGACCGACAGAAACGCCCATATTACGGGCTTGTGTGGTAAAATCCTGAACGATCAGGAAATAACCCGGATAACCTGTTCGTTCAATCGTGTCAAGTTCAAAAGTTAGTCTTTCCTTTATTTCAGGGGTAATCTCATCATAACGTTTTTTGGCACCTTCGAAAGTGATGTGCCTCAAGTATGCCATTTCTCCACGGGTTCCGTTATCCAATTCGTCTTCGGGGCTTTTGAATTCCTCGGGAATAGCAAATTTAGGAAGCAAAACATCACTTGCTAAATCATAAGGCTCTATTTTGGAAAGAAGTTCGGAAAGGTTTTCAATGGCTTGCGGAATTTCATGAAATAAAGATTTCATCTGTTCCTGTGATTTGAAATAAAATTCGTCATTCGGAAAGCCGAATCGCGTACCCCGGCCACGACCGATTTCGGTTTCTTTTTTTTCACCATCGCGTACACAGAGCAATATGTCGTGTGCATAGGCATCTTCTTTTTTGATGTAGAATGTATTGTTCTGGGCAATAGTTTTTACATTGTATTTTTCGGCAAACCTCAATAAAACCTGATTTACATGCTCCTCTTCATCAAGTCCGTGACGGATTAATTCAACATAAAAATCATCTCCGAACTGCTGATGCCACCAAACGAAAGCTTCTTCTGCCTGCGCCTCTCCCACATTTAAAATTAGGTTGGGAACCTCCCCTGTAATGCTTCCCGTCGTAGCAATCAAATCCTGCCTGAACTGAACAATTACTTCCTTCCCCACACGCGGAAGTCCGGCATAAAAACCGTCAATGTATCCGGTAGAAGATATTTTGGAAAGGTTTTTATATCCGTTATAATTTTTAGCCAGGAGGACTTGTGTAAACCGACGGTCGGGACTGTCTTTGGTAAATTTGGTCTGGGTATAATTTTCTGAAACATAGACCTCACAACCAATGATCGGGATAATCGGGGTTTCCAGTCCTGAATTTGCTTTTTTTACGGCACTTACAAATTTGAATGCTGCCATCAGGTTACCCATATCGGTCATTCCGACTGCCGGCATTTTTTCATCAATTGCTTTCTGAATCAGTGCTTCGACAGAGGTAGTCGCCGTTAAAATAGAATAAGATGTATGGTTATGAAAATGAAAATATGGTAAATCGGTGGTGGATTCTTTTTTCTCATCAAATTTCCTGACAAAAGTGGTTTTGTTTTGTTTGAAGTCGCTTACCTGCGAGCTGATCTCAATATCAAACGGTTGAAACGGCTCGTTGTTGATTTCTTTGAATGCAATGTATTCTTCTTCATTTAACCTGGCTTGTTCTCTGGTCAGAATACCCAAACGCAAAAGCTCCATGAAAGAACGTGCCGTAGCATTTACATCGGCAGAGGCGTTATGCGCTTCATCAAATTTTTTCCCAAACAGGATTTCGTGCAATTCTCCCAGCTTTGGCGATTTAAATTTACCATAACGCCCACCAGGCAACTTGCAAAATTCAGTGGACGATTCCATTGTGTCCACGATGGGGAGATCAATTTCTTTGTAATCCAACCCTTTCCTTACAAACTCCGCACCCACGATCCCCTGGTCAAAGCTCAGATTATGACCGCCAAGTACTTCTGTTTTTTTCAGAACCTCACGGAATTCTGCCAAGACATCATCAAGCGGAATTCCTTCTTTCATTGCCTTTTCAGTAGTGATTCCATGAATTTGAACAGCATTGAACGGAATATCATAACCTTCCGGCTGGACAATATAATTTTTGTTTTCGATTAATTTTCCGGTTTTATCATGCAGTTGCCATGCAATCTGAACCATACGCGGCCAGTTGTCTGTCTCGGTTGGCGGAGCATTGTAATCTTTTGGCAACCCGGTGGTCTCGGTATCGTAAATCAGGTACATACGCAGCTTGAAATTAGTTGAAATTTAATTTTTAAAATTACATCATTTCCTATCAAAATAAAATGAGATCCCACTCCTTTTGATCGTATTGTTCAAAACTTTTTATTTTACTAAAATTCTTTATATTTAGGCCAAAATTAAATTACCATCGAAACCAGATATGTCATTGTTACAGGCGGTGCTTCAGGCCTTGGGAAAGAGTTTGCAAAATTATATGCAGAAGAAGGATTTCCGCTGATTTTGGTGGACATCAATGAATCGCTTTTAAATATGACAGCCGAAGAGATCAAGTCAAAATCAAATGTTGAAGTAAAAACACTTGTTAAAGACTTGTCTGCCATTAGTTCCTCACAGGAAATCTACGATTATACCGTTGAAAATCAATTGACTGTATTTGGGCTTATTAACAACGCCGGATTTGGGGTGTTTGGAAATTTTTCCGAAACCGATTTAAAGGCAGAGCTCAGCATGGCGGGTGTTCACGTCCTGACTCCAATCGCACTGACTAAATTATTCCTGAAAGGAATGCTGGAGCGAAATGAAGGAGAAATACTGAACATTTCTTCGCTTGCGGGGTTTCAACCGGGTCCGTTGATGTCGGTTTACTATTCGACCAAAGCTTTTTTAATTTCTTTTACAGAAGCAATCGCCAGAGAAAACAAAAGCTCGAAAGTAAGGATCAGTGTTTTGTGTCCTGGTGTTGTGAACACAAACTTCCGTAAAAATGTGTCGGCTGACAAGGAAGCAAAAATCAACTCCATGAACAGCGACCCGCGACAGGTTGCCCAATATGGAATTCAAAAAATGCGAAAGGGGAAAGTGGTAAGCCTTCCTTCAATTTCCTGTAAATTCTTGGCTTTCCTGCCGAGAATCATCCCGAGAAGTACTGCAAGAAACATCGTGTACAGCATTCAGATGAAGAACAGGGGGTAGTTTATTTCGCCAAGCCTGGCTACTAATTTTCTTCTGTATCGAAAGTTGCTTTGAGTTTGACTAATTCGGCACGGATGAATTCCATTCGCGCAATCAGTTCCACATCTTCTTTGATATTCTGCTTCTCTTCCAAAGCTGTTTTAGCACCTTCCAACGTATAGCCTCTTTCTTTAACCAAATGGTAAATCAACTTTAGGTTTTTGATATCCTGCTGAGTGAAATACCGATTTCCCTTTTTATTCTTCTTAGGCGAAATCACATCGAATTCCTTCTCCCAAAAACGAATCAATGAAGCATTTACACCAAAAGCCCTGGCTACTTCGCCAATACTGTAATAAAGTTTATCAGGTAATTCAATTTGCATCAATCCAAAGATACAGACATTTGCTGAGATTTGTCAAGCAGAATTTTAAATTCATCGGGGCTTACATCCTGATAGAAATATGAAACCGGATCAATCGGAGTTCCGTCTTTGTGGATTTCATAGTGCAAATGTGGTCCGGTCGAAAGCCCTGTGCTGCCAACATAGCCAATTATGTCGCCTCTTTTTACATTTTGCCCGGCTCTGGCTTTGATTTTGCTCATATGCCCATAAAGCGTTTCATAGCCGTACCCATGATTAATGATGACGGCATTTCCATACCCACCTTCTCTTCCCGCCAGCTTGACTTTCCCATCTCCCGTTGCATAGACAGGAGTACCTGTATGCGCGGCAAAGTCTGTGCCGGCATGCATTTTTCCAATCTTCAAAATCGGGTGCATACGCATTCCGAACCCGGAAGCCAGCCTTGTCAGGTCCTTATTGGCTATAGGCTGAATTGCAGGAAGATGTGTCAGCATTTTATCTTTTTCCTTAGCGCTTAAAACCACTTCATCCAGCGATTTGGACTGAATAACCAGTTGTTTATTTAAAACATCAATATTTTTGGAAACTTCCGAAACAAGATCTCCATATTTCCAGTCGGTAAATTTGGAATAACGGTTTACACCCCCAAACCCGGCTTTTCTAACATCTTCAGAGATCGGTTCCAATTCAAAATAACTTCTGTATATATTATTATCTCTGTCTTCAATCTGACCCAAGACTTCTTGCGATTGCCTTACCTTTTTATTTAACAATTCATACTGTATTTTCATTTCCTGCAATTCTGCGGCAAGTGTGTTCTCTTCCGGGGAATTCACTTTTTTACTGAAAATAAAACCGAAAATAACGCCAAAAAATGCCGTTACGATCAAAAAGGCGGAAATGTTTCGAAATGTTCGCAATCGTTGGTGTCCAACAGGTTTAAAGGATGTGGTCTGTGCGTTGTATTTGTATTTTTTTATCCCCATTCGTAAATGTGTAATTGTTATCTTTGTGTGCTTGACAAAATAACGTCAAAAAACAACAGATTGTTGTTAATGAAATTGTAAAATAAACTTAATAAAATGACTTCCAAAGAGATACGTAAGAGGTTTTTAGAATTCTTTGAAAATAAACAACATCAGATAGTTCCATCGGCACCTATTGTGTTAAAAGATGACCCGACTCTGATGTTTACAAATTCCGGAATGAATCAGTTCAAGGATTTCTTTTTAGGATACAAAAAACCAACTTCGCTTCGAGTTGCCGACACTCAAAAATGTTTACGCGTTTCCGGAAAACATAATGATTTGGACGATGTAGGAAAAGACACGTATCACCATACCATGTTTGAAATGCTGGGCAACTGGTCATTTGGAGATTATTTCAAAAAAGAAGTAATTGACTGGGCGTGGGAGCTGTTAACGGAAGTTTATAAAATCCCGAAAGAGAATCTTTATGTAACGGTATTTGAAGGTGACAAAACGGATGGAATTTCACAAGATAATGAAGCACTTGAGCTATGGAAAAAACATATTCCGGAAGACCGTATTTTATTTGGAAATAAAAAAGATAATTTCTGGGAAATGGGCGAAACGGGACCTTGCGGACCTTGCTCCGAAATTCATGTGGATATCCGGCCGGCTGAAGAAAAAGCAAAAATTCCCGGAAAAGATCTGGTCAATAATGACCACCCGCAGGTAATCGAAATCTGGAATCTTGTTTTTATGCAGTATTTGCGCAAAGCTGATGGTTCTTTGGAAATATTGCCAGCCAAAAGTATTGATACCGGAATGGGATTTGAGCGCCTTGCAATGGTGCTTCAGGGCAAAACATCGAATTACGATACTGATGTTTTTCAGCCGTTAATTAATGAATTAGAAAAAATTTCAAATAAAAAATACGGTGCCGGAATTTCTACCGACATCGCTATCCGTGTTGTAGTTGACCATTTGCGTGCGGTAGCGTTTGCGATTGCCGACGGACAATTACCTTCCAATTCAGGAGCAGGGTATGTCATCCGCCGGATTTTGCGCCGTGCCATCAGTTACGGATACCGCTTTCTGAATTTAAATGAACCTTTTATCTATAAATTGATTCCTATCCTCCGAAATCAAATGGCAGAATTTTTTCCCGAACTGGAGAAACAATCTCATTTGATTACCGAAGTAATCAAAGAAGAAGAAGCAAGCTTTCTTCGAACCATTGAGCAGGGGCTGGTTCGCCTGGATAATTTCATTCAAACTCATTTTGACCTGAAAGAAATCCCGGGCGATGTAGTGTTTGAATTATATGATACCTATGGATTCCCCGCAGATTTGTCAAGAATTATTGCCGAAGAAAAAAGTCTGACCATTGACGAAAAGGGATTTGAATCAGAAATGGAAAAGCAAAAACAGCGTTCCAAATCGGCAACCTCATTTTCAGTTTCAGACTGGACAGTCTTAGCCGATGATGCGACGGAAGAATTTATCGGGTATGATTATCTGGAGGCCGAAGTAAAAATTACGCGCTACAGAAAAGTGGAGAACAAAACCGGGATTTTTTATCAGCTTGTTTTCCAGGCGACCCCATTTTATGCAGAAAGCGGCGGACAGGTAGGAGATACGGGGCATATTGAAAATGAATTTGAACGAATCGAAATTATCAATACCAAAAAGGAAAACAACCTGATTGTCCATTTTGCAGAAAGATTACCACAAAACACAGAAGCTCCGTTCAAAGCGATCGTTGATAAAGAAAGAAGAAGCCGCATTGCCCGGAACCATACTGCCACACACCTTTTGCACGAAGCCCTACGCGACGTTTTGGGAAAGCATGTGGAACAGAAAGGCTCATATGTAGGGCCGGATTATTTACGTTTCGACTTCTCTCATTTCAATAAGCTGACCGAAGAAGAACTGGAAAAAGTTATTACACAAGTCAATCAAAAGATTGCCGAACGAATTCCTTTGGACGAAAGGCGTTCGGTTCCATTCAAACAGGCAATTGAGGAAGGAGCGATGGCGCTTTTCGGAGAGAAATACGGAGACGTGGTCCGGATGATACGATTTGGGAATTCGGTAGAATTATGCGGGGGAACCCATGTTCCCAATACGGCCGATGTGATCATGTTCAAGCTGCAAAGTGAAAGCTCCAGCGCCGCCGGAATCCGAAGAATCGAAGCTACTTCCGGATTGACTGCAATTGAAGAATTAAAAGATATTTTCCATAAATACAACCAGATTATCCAAATGCTGAAAAATCCGGTAGAACCGATTGACGCGGTTCAGAAATTACTGGACGAAAATAGGGAATTAAAATCCCAAATCGAAAAATTTACTGCGAACCAGGCCCAATCGGAAAAAGAAACCTGGAAAAAATCTTTCCAAAATATTAACGGAATTAATTTTCTTGCAGTAAAAACAGGTTTGGATGCCAATGCCGTGAAGCAAATTGCGTTTCCGCTTCGAAAAGAGCTAGAAAATGTTTTGCTGGTTGTAGGCTCCGAGGCAAACGGGATACCCTCCATCACAGTCGCGATCTCTGACAACCTGGTTAACGAAAAAGGGTTAAATGCAGGTCATATTGTCCGTGATTTAGCGAAAGATATCCAGGGCGGCGGCGGCGGACAGCCGTTCTTTGCAACTGCAGGCGGAAAAGACGTGAGCGGACTTGACAGGGCTTTGGAAAAAGCAAAGAATTTGGTCGGATGATGTAGAATATTTATGCTTCATCCAAAGGCTTAATATTTTTTCTGTTTCCTTTATCCTTACGATCGTACTTCTTCTTGTTCTTGTGCACAACGGGTTTTGTCTGCTGCCAGATTTCCTGCATGGTAAGGGTAACGGTTTCCAGCTTTTTAGGTTTTGTTTTCATAATGGCTCTTTTCTTATCAAAAATTACGCCTTTTTAGGAAAAGTAAATGCGGGATTTCATAAGTATTAAAAACCCTTTCAACTCACACACGAAAAAAACTCTAATTCCGTTACATACATAATTGTTACTTTTGCCGAATGCTGAAACGAATTATTTACATCTTGCTCCTGATTACCGTTGCCGCAAAAGCGCAGGACGGAACAAGGGTGTATGAATTCGTAAACATCACCACTTCGGCAAGACAGGCCGCTTTGGGCGGGAATGCAAATTCTGCATGGGATGCCGACCCCAATATGTCTTACTGGAACCCGGCCCTGATGAATTCCCAGTCTCATGGGCAAGTAGCCTTGAACTATATCAATTATCTGGCAGATGTCAATTTCGGGACAATTTCTGCCGTTTATCAGTATGATGATTACAATTTCTTGTCAATCCATGGCCAGTATGTGGATTATGGCGACTTCCGCGGATATGATGAGAATGACAACCCGACAGGTGATTTTTCGGCAAAAGATGCTGCCATTACAATTGGGTATGCAAGAAGCCTGGGCGACTTTTTTACTGTCGGAGCCAATGCAAAATACATCACTTCAAGAATAGAAAGCTATTCTTCTTCTGCTGTGGCTGCCGATTTGGGAGCGGTTTTTCATGATATTGATTACAATACAAATGTTTCGCTTGCCATAAGGAACATAGGATTCCAACTAAAAACTTATGACGGGACAAAAGAAAAAATGCCTTTGCAAATTAATCTGGGCCTATCGCACAGATTGGAGCATGTTCCCTTGGAATTGAGCATGACGCTGCATGATTTACAAAAGTTCGATAATTCGATGCCTTATAACGAAAATGGACAGGAAGTCGGTTTCGGGCGAAAGATAATTGATCATATTTCTGTGGGTGGAGAACTTTTTCCCGGTCGTGGGTTCAACATCCGTTTAGGTTACAATTTCAAGCGGGGAAATGAATTAAAGTTGGAAGACAAGCGAACTTTTGCCGGACTTACCTATGGTTTCGGGATCCGGGTAAATGCTTTCAGGTTTGAATTTGCCCATGCCAATTACTACAAAGGCTCGAATTCCAACCATTTTGGTTTGATTGTTAATTTAGACCGTTTGATTCAGGGAAGCAATTACTGGCGAAGCAATCCTTACTATTAATTCGAAGCTCGTTTTGCGAATTTCGAATTTCGCACTTCGAAAAACTCTAAATTTGCAGAATGCGCAATCTTATCATTGCTATAGACGGATTTTCATCCACCGGAAAAAGTACGCTGGCCAAATTACTGGCCAAAGAATTGGGGTATATACACATTGACAGCGGCGCAATGTACCGTGCAATTACGCTTTACGCCTTGGAAAACGGAATGATTGACGGAGATAAAGTAAGTGAATTTGAACTTTTGCCGCAACTGGAATTTATGGATATTCATTTTGAATTAAATCCTGAAAACGGTAAAAATGAAATTTACCTTAATGGTGAAAATGTGGAGGAAAAGATTCGCGATATGGAAGTTTCATCCAAAGTAAGCCTGATCGCCAAAATCCCTGAAGTACGCGATTTTGCGGTTAGCCTGCAACGGAAAATGGGCGAAAGGAAACGTATCGTGATGGACGGCAGAGACATCGGGACCACGGTCTTTCCCAATGCCGATCTGAAAATCTTCCTAAATACTTCTGCCGAAGAACGCGCCCGGAGACGATATGAGGAATTGTTGAAAACCGATCATCCGGCAACCTATGAAGAAGTTTTTCAAAATATTTCGGAACGTGACCGTATTGATTCCACTCGTGATGTTTCCCCGCTAAAAAAAGCCGATGACGCGATTCTGGTGGAAAACGGCAATTTGACGCCACAGGAAACAATGGAAAAGGTGCTGGAAATCATTCGTTCTAAAAACAATTAATTGAAAAGATCTGTCAGATTTTAAAAACCTGACAGATCTTAGAAATAGTTTTGTCAAACCTTATTCCATCAAAATCCAGTACTCCCACGGCTGGAATTCCAATTTCTGATTTTGAGTCAAACTGATTTTTTCAGCTTTCGTATAATTTTCAAATTCGCCCTTTACTGAAATGGTAAATTGCCTGAGCTCTTTTGATAAATTGGCAATATAATACACTCTCTTTCCGTCTTTTCCCCGTTTAAATGCGAGGATATTTTCGTCGTCCGAAGTTTTGATGCGTTCATAAGAAGCTTTGTTCACACCACCATTCAATGCCGGATTTTCGTTTTTCAGCTTTCCTAACTTCTCATATACCTGGAACATTTTTCCTTTTACATGCGTAACCGTATCTTTCTCAAAGAATTTCAGGCGTTTGTTGAAATCGTATTCCTGGCCATTGTAAATCAGCGGCATTCCGGGAAGTGTGTAAGTCAGCGCGGCAAAGGTTTCCACCGCGTCGCCCAAACGTTCGTATTCTGTTCCGTTCCAGGCATTTTCATCGTGATTGGATGTGAAATTCATCATGATGTCCTCTTTCTGATAAATACTGTCCTGCTCTTTCATAAATTCATCAAAATCCAAAACATTCTTTTTGCCCTGCGCGATCTCGTTCATCAGATGATGAACCGGCCAGTTGTACCCCATATCGAACACGCTTTTCAGGTATTCCGGCTTGTTAGATTCCATCAGCATAAATACCGGTTTAACTTCATTCAGTTTCGGATATACCATTTCCCAGAAATCCAGCTTTACGTTATCGGCTACATCGCAACGGAACCCGTCAATATTGGTTTCCTTTACCCAATACAACATTTCGCCCGCCATCGCGTCATACAAACCTTTGTCTTCATAAACTAAATGCGCTACATCTGTCCATCCCCAGCTTTCGCCGGTTTCATGATTCAGCGGATCGGTTACTTCTCCTTTTGCGTTTTTTTGATAAAATTCAGGGTGTTCCATAATCCACTTATGATCCCATCCGGTATGGTTAGCCACCCAATCCAGAATAACATACATTCCGTTTTCGTGCGCGGTATCCACCAGCTTTTTGAAATCTTCCAGTGTGCCGTAATCCTCATTGACAGCAGTATAATCGGAAATCGCGTAATAACTTCCCAAATATTTTTTCCGTTCTTCCGGATCGGTAATGTCCTCAATGGATTTATCGCCGGTCGCTTTTCTTTTGGTCATTGAAATCGGCTGGATGGGCATTACCCACAGCACTTTTACGCCGATTTTTTTCAGTTCAGGAATGTCTTTGGTAAAGGCCTCAAAAGTTCCTTCGGGCGAATACTGCCGAATGTTCGCTTCATAAATCACGGCATTCTCCATTTCTTCCGGCGTATATTCTTTCATCGCCAATTGATCAACTTCTACCGTTCTTTCTTTTTTACAAGCTGTTGCCAGCAAGAACAAACTCAAACTCGTTATGATTAATTTTTTCATATTTTTCTAATTTATATCCGACTAAACCTCACAGGTTTCCCTTTGACGAACTCAGGGCAGACTCAACCTGTGAGTTTTTTCCTTAATCTCATTTCAATTCTAAAATCATAGAAGTTTTTCCTTTTACTTCTAATTCTCCTTTCAAACTAAATTCTTTTCCGGAAATTACCTCTTTTCCTTTGGTGAAGTTTTTAATTCCTTCTTCGAACCGTTTCAAATCTAATTTCTGACTTTTCTCCGAATTATTCAAAACCACCATTACCGTTTCTTTTTCAGTGTACCTAAAATAAACATAAACATTGTCCTGCGGAACAAAATGCAGCGTTTTTCCAGTATGAACCACTTCAGCTCCCTTTCTCCAGCTCAATAATTTCTTGGTAAAATCAAAATAGGCTTTTTGTTCGACAGTTCTTCCCGATTCGGTAAACGCATTGTTAGCATCGACTTTCCATCCGCCCGGAAAATCACGGCGGATGTCCCCATCGCCTTTACTTTTATCGCCTTTCATCCCGATTTCGGAACCATAATAAATCTGTGGAATCCCCCGAATGGTCATAATCAACGTCATCGCCAATTTATAATCTTCAATCGAATTGTAAATTTGGTTAAAGCGGTTGGTGTCGTGATTTTCGGTAAAAACCATAATGTTATCTATATCCTGATACAAAAAGTCATTGGTAAAATTCTCATATACGCGCATCATTCCGGTATCCCAGCCTTGTTCTTTTTCGTGAAACGCCATACCGATGGCATCGTGTAATGTGAAATCCATTACTGAAGGCAGGTGCGAATTATATCCCTGAATCGCAGCAATTTTGCTGTCTTTCTGCCAATACGCCATCTGTGCCTGGTCGTGCATCCAGACTTCTCCCACAATGTTGAAACCGGGGTATTCGTCCATAATTCGTTTTGTCCATTCGGCAATCCCGTGTTTGTCATTATAGGAATACGTGTCCACGCGCAGCCCGTCCAGCCCGGCAAATTCAATCCACCAAATCGCGTTCTGAACCATATAATTCAAAACCAATGGGTTGCTCTGGTTCATATCGGGCATCGTGGTATCGAACCACCCATCCATACAGCCTTGGGCATCGGCTTTGGAAGCGTTTTCATCGAATTGAGTGGTCATCCGGTAATTGCTTCTTTGGAAGCCCTTCTCACCATTCTTCCAATAATGAATCCAGTCTTTGGAAGGTAAATCCTGAATGATCCAATGCTTGGACCCCCAATGATTGGTCACGTAATCCATTACCAGCTTCATATCGCGTTTATGGAGTTCATCCGCCAGGCGTTTATAATCCTCATTTGAGCCGTATCTTGGGTCTATCTGATAATAATTACTTTGCGCATAACCGTGGTATGAAAAAACCGGTTCGTCGTCTTCTAAAAGCGGCGTGCTCCAGATAGTCGTAACTCCCAATTCGTCCAGATAATCAAGGTTTTGGATAATTCCTTCAATGTCACCGCCATGACGACCATTCAAGTCGGAACGGCTGGCTTTTTCGGCAGTGTTTTTGGTGCTGTCATTGTCCGGTTTTCCGTTTGCAAACCGGTCGGGCATCAGCAGATAAAATACGTCAGAACTATCGAAGCCTTTTCGCTGAGCCGAATCAGGGTTTCTTGGCTTGAATTCATAATCGAATTTCTGAACGGTTTTGTTTCCCTTTTTGAAGTTTAACTGAACTTTTCCCGGCTGAATTCCTTTGGTGTCAATCGTTACAAATAAATAATTCGGGTTCTCGACTTTCAGGACTTCTTTGATGGGAATGTTATGGGAAAACTCTGGTTGCAGGTTGGAAATATCCTTTCCGTAAACCAGAAGCTGCAATTCGGTGTTCTTCATTCCGCTCCACCAGAATTCGGGTTCGATCTTTTGGATTTGGGCAAAGGAAACTTCTAGAATTAATAGTAAAACGACTGTTTGAAGCTTTTTCATGTTTATATTTTTAGGCTTGTCATAATTTGACTATTTTATCTCAATTAAACTTATGGCGAAACCTCCGCCCGGAGCCGAAGTCAGGTTCAGTTCCGATTTTGACGTTACAATTTGCTTCGTAATCATATATGCCTGCGGATTGGTTTGGTAATGCGCATCTTTGGCATCCGCATAAATAGTTGCCTCGTATTTCTTTCCTTTGTCCAGGAAATCCAGTTTGATTTTGGTCGAACGTTTTTCCAATCCATTGGAATTCCCTATAAACCAATTATTTGAATTTTTATCTTTTCTCGCTACGGTCACATATTTTCCAGGCTCGGCTTCCAGGTATTTACTGTCCTGCCAATCCACCGGAACGTCCTTAATGAACTGGAAAGCATCGGGAAAACGTTCGTAATTTTCAATCAGATCGGCTGCCATTTGAAGCGGGCTGTACATTACCAGGTACAATCCCAGCTGATTGGCAATCGTAAAATTCCCGTGTGATTTGTTTTCCGGGTTCACTTTTTCGATGTTCATCTCAAAAATTCCGGGCGTATAATCCATCGGTCCACCGATTAACCTTGTAAAAGGCAAAATCGTCGTGTGATTCGGTTTAGAACCGCCAAACGCCTGGAACTCCGTTCCACGTGCGGATTCATTTCCGATCAGATTGGGCCAGGTTCGGGCAATACCCGTCGGACGAACCGCTTCGTGCGCATTGACCATAATTTTATATTCCGCGGCTTTCTCAATCGCATACTGATAATGATTCACCGTATTCTGGCTGTAATGGTAATCGCCCCTCGGTACGATGTCGCCCACATATCCACTTTTTACGGCATTGTAGCCATTGTCCACCATAAATTGATAGGCTTTATCCAGATGGCGCTCGTAATTTCGAATGGAACTCGAGGTTTCGTGGTGCATAATCAGTTTTACACCTTTTGATTTTGCATAAGCATTCAGCATTTTAACATCAAAATCAGGATAGGGAGTTACGAAATCAAACACATAATCTTTGTGATTCCCAAACCAATCTTCCCAGCCTTCGTTCCAGCCTTCCACCAAAACCGCATCAAATCCATTTTTGGCAGCAAAATCAATATAAGCTTTTACGTGGCCGTTATTCGCTCCATGTTTTCCATTAGGTTTGGCTTTAGAATAATCGGTAACGCCCAACTGAACCGACGGATAATTATCGGTATAAGCCCAGGAGCTTTTCCCGGTAATCATTTCCCACCAGACACCTACATATTTAACAGGTTTAATCCAGCTTGTATCTCTGATTTTGCTTGGTTCGTTCAAATTATAGGTCATTTTGGAAGCGAGAATGTCACGAGCATCTTTACTTGCAATGATGGTTCTCCAAGGCGTATTGAACGGTGCCTGAATATAACCTTTATCGCCCAATGCGTCCGGTGTTAACCAGGACTCAAACACCAAATTTTTATCGTCCAGGTTCAAACTCATCGCCGGATAATTTATCAAAGCAGCTTCGTGGAGATTGATGTAAATTCCGTCTTTGGATTTCATCATCAAAGCGGTTTGAACGCCCGTTTTAGAAAATTGTTTCTGCGAGGCATTGCTCGTTAGAGCAGTATCAAACAACCCCCTGATTTCCGACAACCGGGATTCGGTATAATCGTATTCCTGTGTGTCATAATCGCCCGGAATCCACCACGCAGTATGGTCGCCCGCCATTGCGAACTGTGTTTTCTCTTCTTTGATAACAAAATATGTCAGGTTCTTTTGTTGTGGAAATTCGTAGCGGAAGCCCAACCCGTCGTTAAACATACGGAAGCGGATGACTATCTGGCGATGAGTCGATTTCTGGTTAAGTGTAACCGCCATTTCATTGTAGTGATTACGAACTTTGGAAACCTCACCCCAAACCGGCGTCCAAGTTTCATCGAATGACGAATTTTTAATTTCACTTAGTTCAAACCCTGTCTGAAAATCAGCCAATTGACGTGACCTCTCCTTTTCGATTTCGGTTTGGGAATCAAATTGCAGGTTGATTTCCTTTTGTTTGAATTCAAATCCCAGCTCGCTTGGTTTGATGACTACCTTTCCTTCGTATTCCAATTGGTAAGTGGGTGTTCCGTCTTTTGTCAGCGCGAATTCCATTGTGAAATTCCCGCTTGGCGATTTTAACTGCTGCGCCGACACGATTCCTGTCATAAAAACCCACAGGCAAAAGATGATACTGAATTTATTCATTTTTAGTGCTTTTCTTAATAATCTCCAAGCTTATTTTGACTCGCCTTATTAACCTTGGAGGCTTGTATGTTTAAAATTACGCTTTTACAAAACTTCCCGGTTCAACCCTAACCGGATTTCCGTTCACTACGATTTCCAGGTTTTCATTTCCGTCCACTAAAAATTCCGGTTTGCCCTGCGTAACCTTTACCGTCAAAATACGGTTCCTGAAATTGATTTTAAACGAATAGCTTTTCCATTCCTTCGGGATCTGCGGATGAAAATGCAGTTTTCCGCCACGCACTCTCATTCCCCCGAAACCCTCCACCACGCTCATCCAGGTTCCCGCCATTGACGTGATGTGCAGCCCTTCTTCCACCTCTTTGTTGTAATCATCCAGATCGAGGCGGGAAGTACGCAGGTAAAATTCATATGCTTGCTCCATCCGCCCCAGTTTTGCTGCCTGAATGCTATGCACACAGGGCGAAAGCGATGATTCGTGGACGGTCAGCGGTTCATAAAAATCAAAATGTTTTTCCAGTTCTTCCTGTGTAAAATGGTCTTCGAAGAAATAAAATCCCTGCAAAGTATCTGCCTGCTTGATGTAAGGCGAACGCAGAATCCTGTCCCACGACCATTTCTGGTTCAACGGACGCTGGCTTTTGTCCAGTTGGGAAACAAGCGTCAAATCTTTGTCCAGAAAACCGTCCTGTTGCAGATAAACACCATGTTCTTTCGAATACGGAAAATAAAGGTTATCCGCCACTTTTTGCCATTCGGCGATTTCAGCTTTAGATAATCTGACTTTATTCAGAATCCGTACATAATCCGAATGGGATTCCGACTCGATTTCTTCTATTTGCTCAATGGTATAATCAATGCACCATTTCGCTAAATAATTGGTATAGAAATTATTATTGACATTGTTTTCATATTCGTTCGGGCCGGTTACACCCAGCATTACATATTTTTGTTTCGATTCCGACCAATTCACTCTTTGATGCCAGAAACGGGCAATCCCGATCAAAACTTCCAGTCCCATTTTCGGGATATAAGCATAATCGTTTGTGAAGCGGACATAATTAAAAATTGCAAAAGCAATCGCGCCGTTGCGGTGGATTTCTTCAAAGGTGATTTCCCATTCGTTATGGCATTCTTCGCCGTTCATCGTAACCATCGGATAGAGTGCCGCACCTTTTGAAAATCCTAATTTTTCTGCATTCTCTATCGCTTTTTCCAGATGATTGTAGCGGTAAGCCAGCAGGTTTCGCGCTACCTCTCTATTTTTGGTCGCCATGTAGAATGGCAGGCAGTACGCTTCTGTGTCCCAATAGGTTGAGCCGCCGTATTTCTCGCCAGTAAACCCTTTCGGGCCGATGTTCAGCCGGGCATCTTTTCCCAGATAGGTTTGGTTCAACTGGAAAATATTGAACCGGATTCCCTGCTGGGCTTTTACATCGCCTTCAATTGTGATATCGGCCATTTCCCATATTCTCGCCCAGCTTTCTTTTTGTTCTTTCAATAATTTATCAAACCCTTTTGTCTCGGCCTGCGAAACCATATTCCGTGCAACGGAAAGCAATTCGTCTTCGTTATGGTTGGTCGAAACGGTATATCCGCCGAATTTCACGATAGAAACTGTTTGGTTTTGCTCGGCTTTTAAGGCATAATTAAATTTGATTTTCGTAACCGATTTTTCCTCAACATCCGGAATGATTTCCTGTAATTTATCTTCAACAAAAAGCGCGTTTTTCATATACGTAACTACGTTGAACTTGGTTTTGAATGTACGTGCCTGAACGAATCCGAAGTCATTCTCATACCCGGAATCCAACGGTTCCCAGAAAATTTCTTCCCAGTTGGTATCACGGTTTTTCACCCCTGAATCGACATAGGGTTTGAAAATAATTTTAGCCGGTTGATTCAACGGTCTTGCCTCGTATTTTATAGCGCCCAATTCATCCAAATCCAATGAAAGAAAACGCTTTACATTGATTTCGACTTCTGTTCCGTTTTGGAGTTTTACTGTAAAAGAACGTTCGAGCCAGCCTTCTTTCATGTTGAGCTCACGGCGGAAACGGGAAACTTCGGATTTGTTTAAATCCAGATTTTCGCCGTTGATTTCCACGTCAATCCCAATCCAGTTCGGGGCGTTCAGGACTTTGGCGAAATATTCGGGATAACCGTTTTTCCACCAGCCGACTTTGGTTTTGTCCGGATAATAAACGCCTGCGATGTAGCTGCCCTGAAAGGTTTCGCCAGAATAGGCTTCTTCGAAATTGGCGCGCTGCCCCATCGCTCCGTTGCCGATGCTGAACAAACTTTCAGACGACATAGCCCTTTCCCTGTCAAATTCTTCTTCTATAATTGACCACTCATTTGGGATGATATAATCTTGGTTCATTTTTCGTAATAAGTATAATGTATGAAGTACAAAGTACTTTTAGTTATTTTACAATTCTTTTAATTTCACAATCTGACCCCATGGTTTTTTCTGATTCATATTATTAACCTTGGAGATCCGTTTATATTAATTCCAGTTCCTTTAAATCCATTTCCGTAAAGTCTTTAAACACGAATTTGGCTTCGTGTAAAACTTCTTTAGAGCCAATTCCGATACTTGTCATCCCAGCAATGTTGGCAGCCTGGATTCCTGCTACGGAGTCTTCAAAAACCACACATTCTTCCGGTTTTGAACTTACTTTTTCCATTCCCAAAATGAAAACTTCGGGGTCGGGTTTGGCTTTAGAAACATCATTTCCATCTACAATCATATCGAAATAATCCATCAATCTGACCTTTTCCAAGATGGGTTTCGCATTTTTGCTAGCTGATCCGAGAATGATCTTTGCTCCTTTTTCTTTGATAAAATTCAGTGTTTCCAATACACCCGGCAGGATTTCGGTTTCGTCCATTTTGTCGATGTACGAAAGATAATCTTTGTTTTTCTGAATTAAAAAATGGTCGAAATCAGCATCTGAAATAGTTTTATTTCCTAATTTCAATATGATTTCCAGCGAACGGATGCGGCTCACGCCTTTTAATAATTCATTGTGTTCCTGCGTGAAATCGATTCCCAGTTCTTCGGCTAATTTTTTCCAAGCGAGGTAATGGTATTTTGCCGTATCGACAATCACGCCGTCAAGGTCAAATATGTAGGTATTGATCTTCATTATTCCACTTCAATTTTTGTCTTATCACTTACAAATAATGACAAAACCCCGGCCAGGAACATAGACGCACCTCCCACAAAAAGAGCATAAATCGGTTGATTGTCAAAAAACCGGTTAACCAAAAATCCCAAAATGGAAGCGGCCACCAATTGGGGAATTACAATAAAAAAGTTGAAGACCCCCATATAATAGCCCATTTTGGAAGCCGGCAAAGAGCCCGAAAGCATCGCATACGGAACAGAAAGAATACTCGCCCAGGCAATCCCAACACCGATCATCGGGAGCCATTCCAGATTGAATTTTGTCGGATTGTTTATAAAATAAATGGAAACCAATCCCAATCCTCCGACTGCCAACGCCAGGAAATGGGTGAATTTCCGGCTTGTCCTTTTGGCAATGACCGGAAGCAGGAAAGCGAAAACTGCGGCTACCAGATTGTAATTGGCAAACATCTCCCCTACTTGATTGGCTCCGGTATTGTATGCATCAGAAGTTGTGTCAGTGGTTTTGTAAATGTGTTCCGTCACGGCTCCGGTGGTATAAATCCACATGGAGAATAAGGCAAACCAGGAAAAGAACTGTACTACGGCTAATTGTTTCATCAGTTTTGGCATTGACTGAATATCACCGACCATTGTCACAAATCCGTTTCTGATGTTTTGCATCCGCATAATTCCGGCAACCAAAAAAATTAATCCGCCAAACGTGATTAGTCCCAGAGTCAGAACATATAAATCCTTTTTTAAATCGTGGGAATAAACATAATAAGTCGAAACCATCCCGATGATTATCATCAATACTCCGATCAAAACAGAACTTTTCCCGTTTGATGGTCCTGAACTTTTATAATCTGATGATTCTTTTTTTTCAGCTGCTTCAATTAATTTCATTTCCTCAGGCGTGTATTCTCTGGATTTGATTATTGTCCATAATACTGCCAGAAGAAAAGCAACTCCGCCTATGTAAAAGGAATATTTAACGGAATCAGGGATAATGCCTTCAGACGCTGTATTGGCTACACCAAAATAAGTGAGGATATTCGGGAGTTTGGAAGCTACATACGCACCGGCACCAATGAAGAAGCTCTGCATGGCAAAACCTTTTGTACGTTGCTCATCGGGCAGGTTATCTCCCACAAAAGCCCGGAAGGGCTCCATTGAAACATTTATGGAAGCATCCATGATCCATAGCATTCCGGCTGCGAACCATAAAACGGGGGAGTTCGGCATGATGAACAATGCGATCGACGCCAGCAATGCTCCCACAAGAAAATAAGGTCTCCGTCTTCCCAGCCTGGAATGCCAGGTACGATCACTGAAGTACCCGATAACGGGTTGTATAATCAATCCCGTCAAGGGGGCTGCTACCCAAAGGATGGGAATATCATCAATTTCAGCACCTAAAGTCTGAAAAATACGGCTGACGTTGGCATTTTGTAAGGCGAAGCCCATTTGAATCCCCAGGAAACCAAAACTCATGTTCCAGATTTCCCAGAATCCTAATTTACGCTTTTCCATTATCGCAATTTATTGTTAAACAATACGATAAGCGCAAAGCTTATCAAAACTTATAAAAGGTGAGAAGTAAAAATATAAGTTTCGATCTGACAAATATAATGGATAATTTGATTTTGAAGGATTTAAGCCCAATTTTTTAACTTTTATTTCATTTTGTAGAGTCTCTTTCAATTAATTCGGTTTCTATCACAATCGTTTGATGTGAATCTTCGGGTGTAATCCCCTCCAATTTATCAATCAGTAATTTTGCAGCTGCTTTTCCCATTTCTGTTCCGTGCTGGCTTACAGCGGTTAAACTCGGATAAGAGTATTTTGGTAATACGCCATCGGAAAAAGCAATAATTGAAATTTCGTCCGGTATTTTCTTCCCGATTTTTTTAAAATAATTAGCCGCTGTAATTGTATAGAATTCATTTACACCAATTAATCCGTCCAAATCAGGGCAGCTTTTCGAAATATTGGCTAATTCATTAAAAATAAAGGTTTCTATTTCGTCTGAATTCAATTCGTCCTTTACTTTAATAATCAAAGATTCATTTATTTCCAAATGATTTTCTCTCAGCGCATTATAATATCCTTTCAATCTTAAATTTCCTACCGAAACAAAATCTTCCGTTGTGATAAATACAATTTCACGGCAAGCTGTATCAATCAATTTCTGAGTCGCTTTCCGCGCGCCTTCTACATCATCAATAATCACCTTATCACATAGAATCTCATCTACCTGGCGGTCAAACAAAACAATAGGGACGCCTTGGGAAATGGTTTCGTAAAAATGGTGGTAATCTTTCCGGCGAAGCGTATCTTTGGCTACGGAAAGTACAAATCCGTCAATGCTGCCGTTGACCAAAGTCTGCATATTGAGTACTTCTTTTTCGAATGAATCATTTGAAACGGCAATGATAACATTATAATTTCGATGGTTTGCTTCGTTTTCAATTCCCTGAATAACTTTTGTAAAGAAGTGGTTGACAATCTGAGGGATGATAATCGCAATGGATTTGGTAGACTGGTTACGGAGGTTGAGTGCAATGCTGTTGGGCTTATAATTATACATCTTGGCAAATGCCTGGATTTTTTGTCGCGTTTCCAAGCCTATTTCCTCATTGTCACGAAGCGCCTTTGAAACTGTCGAAACAGACACTTCAAGTTCCTTTGCAATTTGCTTCAGAGTAACATTTTTCTTCAAATTAGCTGATTTTATCCATTTTTAATTCAGTAACTAGACGGATTCCTTAAAAATTTAAAAACTTATCAACACGAAAACGTTTTCGCAACTTTTTGCGCATTGGCAAATACACCAATGTAAGATGTATTTACATAATTTTAACATCGAGAAGTAAAAATATAACATTTTTTTCAAAAGATTAATTAATATCTGAGGTATGAAATTATTGAACAAAATTTTTATAGTTTGCCTGCTGGCAATCCCGATCTGGGTGGTGGCGCAAACTACAGTCAGTGGTGTGGTAACAGAAGACAGAACAGGATTTTCATTGTCTGACGTCGCCGTTACAAACCAAAATACATTGGAAGAAACGTTTACCGACATGGATGGTGCTTTTACCATTCAGGCTAATAAAGGAGATGTAATTGTTTTTTCTTTTGACGGTTATGATGATTTAACCATTAATTACAATGGTGAGTCTTCTTTAAATGCAACTATGCGTACATCTTCTACATTTCAGTTAGATGACGTGGTGGTAATCGGTTATGGTACAACCACGCACAAGGATGCAACAGGTTCGGTTGTAGGTGTGACAGAAAAAGACTTTAACGACGGATTAAATACTGCACCGGAACAGCTGCTCACCGGTAAGGTAGCAGGTTTGGCTATTACAACCGGGGGCGGGCAGCCGGGCACGGGTTCTATGATCAGAATTCGTGGAGGCTCTTCAATTAATGCTGTAAACGACCCATTGTTTGTTGTAGATGGAGTGCCTATGGACAATGGTGCCTCCATTGCAGGGTCATCCAACCCGCTGAACTATATTAATTCAGCAGATATAGAGTCTATATCTGTTTTGAAAGATGCTTCTGCAACAGCAATTTATGGTGCGCGGGCATCTAACGGTGTAATCATCATCACAACCAAAAAGGGTAAAAAAGGTAAAAAACTGGGGATTAACTTTAATAGTTCAGTTTCCCTTTCTGATCGTATCAACCAGGTGGACGTATTGTCTGCTGATGAATTCCGACAAGTAATTAACGAAAGAGCCAATCCAGATGTTGCTGCCCTATTGGGCAGTGCCAACACCAACTGGCAGGATCAGATCTTTAAAAAAGCTTTGGGTTATGACTCTAATGTAAGTGTGATAGGAACAATAGGAGATAATTTACCTTTCCGTGCTTCCATAGGTTATAACAACCAGGATGGGATTTTAAAAACCAGTAATTTTGAAAGGACCACCGGATCCATTAGTTTGACTCCTTTGTTGCTGGATAACCATTTAAATATCGAAATCAATGCGAGAGGCTCAATAGAAGAAAACCAGTTTGCCGATACCGGCGCAATTGGTTCTGCCATCATGATGGATCCTACACAACCGGTTTATTCTGGAAACGATGCTTTTGGAGGCTATTGGGAATGGTTGAATGTAGAAGGAAATCCCAATGCAAATGGAACACGTAACCCGGTAGCTTTGTTAATGTTGAAAGACAATCATTCGTATGTGAACCGAAGCGTTGGTAATATCAAATTTGATTATAAAATTCATGGATTTGAAGACCTAAAAGCCGTTTTAAATCTTGGTTATGATTATTCAGAAGGTAGCGGTTCTGAAACAGTTCCGATTTATGCCCGTATGAATTATAATTCAGATGACCCAAACTTAGGAGGATTCAGTAAAAATTATCATCAAATCAGAAGGAACCAATTGTTTGATTTCTATTTGAATTACAGCAAAGATGTTGCCTCCATCAAAAGTGAATTTGACCTAACTGCAGGTTATTCATACCAAAGCTTTGATTATAACAATTATGAAATCAACCAGAATTTTTATCATACTGATGTACAAAACGAATTGGAAAACCTATATACCCGTGTTTTAGTTGGTTTCTTTGGGCGTTTGAACTATACGTTTAATGATAAATATTTATTGACCGCAACCATAAGAAGAGATGGAACCTCGCGTTTCTCTCCTGACACACGTTGGGGTTGGTTTCCATCGGTTGCGGCTGCCTGGAATATTGCAGAAGAAGGTTTCCTGAAAGACTCCAAAACCATTTCCAATATGAAATTGAGATTTGGATGGGGAATTACGGGACAGGAAAACATTAGCGGAGATAATCCTTATCCTTATTTACCAATTTATGAATATTCTTACAATGATTTGGCTTACTATCCGATTGGCAATGATTACGTAGCAACTCTCCGTCCTAACATTTATGATCCTAAAATCAAATGGGAAGAACAGACAACCTGGAACTTAGGTTTAGATTTCGGTTTTTTCAATAATAGAATGTGGGGTTCGGTTGATTTGTACAAAAAGGAAACGGAGGATATGATTCAGACGGTTGCTGCACCACTTCCTAACCTAAATAACCAGATTACAACCAATATCGGTACGATGGAAAATAAAGGCGTTGAAATTACATTTGGAGGTGATATCATAAAAACAACTGACCTTACGTGGACAGTAAACGCAAATGCAACTTATAATGAAAACGAAATCACCAAACTTTCAGGATCAAGCGAAGACGAGTTTTACCAGCCACTTGATACGAGAATTTCAGGAGGTGTAGGAAATACTGTCCTTATCCATAAGGTTGGAGAATCTGCCTGGTCATATTATGTTTATGAACAGGTTTATGATGAAAACGGCAGCCCGATCGAGGGCGCCTATGTTGATCAAAACGGGGATGGGCAGATCAACGAAGAAGACTTACGTGTATTTCATTCCGGACGTCCGGACTGGATGCTGGGCTTCAGCTCAAACCTGACCTATAAAAACTGGGATTTAGGGTTTTCAATGAGAGCGAATATCGGAAATTATCTATATAACAATGTAGCTTCTAATGTTGGGACTTATGCCGCAATCAAGGGAACAAATGGTTATTTAGTTAATATTCAATCCGATGCCTTGAATTCAAATTTTGAAAACAATCGTTATTTCTCAGATTATTATGTACAGAACGCATCTTTCCTGAAAATGGATTATATAACGCTGGGTTATACTTTCAAAGAAATATTCGGAAAAACCAATATGCGTTTTTACGGAACGGTTCAGAACGTATTTACTATTACGGAATATGACGGGCTAGATCCTGAGATCGGAAGCGGAATTGACAACAATGTATATCCACGCCCCAGAATTTATTCATTCGGTGTAAATGTGAACTTTTAATCGCTAAAATCAATTCAAAATGAAAAATATAAAACATTTATTAGTAATATTAATGTCAGGGTTGTTGTTCAACTACTCTTGTGTGGACGATCTCGACGTGGAGGTAACGGATCCTGATCAAATTGTGGGAGAAAATGCTTACCAAAGCTTAGAAGACTACACCTCCGGGATCGCGAAAGTTTACGCCGGGCTTGCACTGTCGGGGCAACAGGGGCCGGCCGGCCAGGGCGACATTGGTGGAATCGACGAAGGCTTTGGTCAATACCTGAGGGCTTACTGGCAATTGCAGCAACTACCGACCGACGAGACCAAAATCGCCTGGAACGATGGTACTTTGCAAACATTCAATTTCCAGACCTGGTCAAGTTCCAGTGAATTTATCAATGCCGGATACAGCCGGTTCCTGTATGAAGTGGAACTGGCCAATCAATTCTTAAGAGATTCCGATGACGGCCGCCTGGAGGCAATCGGTTTATCTGATTCCGAAAAAGCAACCGTTCACCAGTACCGTGCCGAGGCCCGTTGGTTGAGAGCTTTAGGATACTATCATGCATTAGATTTGTTTGGAAACGTTCCTTTCAAAACCGAAAATGATCCTGTGGGAGGGTTTTATCCACCCCAATATACAAGAGCCGAATTATTCAGTTATATCGAATCAGAATTGCTGGCAATCGAAAGTGAAATGGTCGAACCTCGTCAAAATCAGTATGGAAGAGCCGACAGAGCTGCAGCCTGGGCCTTATTGGCTAAATTATATCTGAATGCGGAAGTTTATACCGGGCAAAGCAAATACAACGAGTGTGTTACCTATTGTGAAAAAATCATGAACGCCGGTTATTCACTGGCGGCAAATTATGAAAATCTTTTCCGTGCCGACAACAATGTTGGCGATGCCAAGAATGAAATCATCTTTGCCATTCCTTATGACGCAGCACACATGCAAACTTATGGAGGCATGACCTTCGTCATTAACGCTTCAATCGGCGGAGATGCAAGCCCTTCCGAAATGGGGGTTCCCGGCGGTGGATGGGGAGGTACACGCACAACCAAAAATTTAGTGTACCTATTCGCGCCAGACGGAAACGTGGAAAATGTAGCAGATGACCGTGGAAAAGTTTATGGTGGCGGAAACGGAATCTTCTTTACAAGCGGACAGGAACTGGAAATTGCGGACGTGACCCAATACAAAAACGGTTACGGTGTTTTCAAATTTAAGAATATCAATTCCGACGGAACACCCGGCGTAACGGGAACCAATGATGCAAGCCAGGTAAGTGTGGATTTTCCTTTGTTCAGATTGGGCGATGTTTACCTGATGTGGACAGAAGCCAAAATGAAATCAGGCGGAACCGATGCTACTTATGTGAATTTATTAAGAAACAGGGCTCACGCCGCTACGGTAACAGCCGGGCAAATCAACGACCAGTTTATCCTGGATGAAAGAGGAAGAGAAATGTACTGGGAGGCAACCAGAAGAACGGACTTAATTCGTTTCGGAAAATTTACCGGAGGAAGCTATATTTGGCCCTGGAAAGGACAATCTCCACAGGGAACTGCCACAGATGACAAATACGATCTCTATCCGCTTCCGGTTTCCGACCTGGCAGCCAATCCGAATCTGACTCAAAATCCGGGTTATTAATTATTAAATCTTTGAACAATGAAATTATTTAAATATTTATTTAGTTTGATATTCATTTCAGGAGTGGTAGCCTCTTGTTCTGATGATGATTATACTCAACTTGACGGAACGGCTCAGGCTCCCGCGCTGACTGTTGCGGGGGACACAACCCAAGTGCTGTTGAGCGATAATGCAGATATGGAAGCGGTAACATTTTCATGGAATGAAGTCACTTTCAATGTAAACGTTCAGCCCGTTACATATATTCTGGAGATGGCACTTGGCGGAACCAATTTCGCTGCACCGGCTGTTTTACAAAATTCTTCCGATTTGTCTTACACCATGACTGTCGGACAGTTGAATTCCCGGGCAATAGCGTTAGGTATATTACCGGAAACGCAGGGAACAATTGATGTCAGGGTAACTGCCCGTATCGGGGAAACCTCTTCCCATGATTTGGTTTCCCAGGTCATTACTTTGACCGTTACGCCTTATACAGATGAAATTGATATTTCAACCACATGGGGTGTAGTTGGTTCTGCAACGCCAAATGGTTGGGATGGCCCTGATATTCCTTTCTGGCAAACAGGAACAGATAATGTATATGTTGCGTACGCAAATTTAACTGACGGTGAAATTAAATTCCGGGAAAATAATGATTGGACTAACAATTATGGTGGTTCCGGAGGAAATCTTGTAGCGGGTGGTGATAATATTGCGGTGGCAGCCGGCAAATATAAAATTACTATTGATTTAAACGCTCTTACATATACGATAGAATCTTTTTCTCTGGGGATCGTAGGTTCAGCTACACCAAACGGTTGGGATGGTCCCGATGTTGAGCTCTTGTTTGATTCGACTTCGGACCAGTTCCGTGCGGTTGTACAGTTAACCGACGGTGAAATCAAATTCCGTATGAACAACGACTGGGGGGTTAACTGGGGTGATGACGGAGCCGATGGGACCTTGGAACCGGGTGGAGCCAATATTGCCGTTACAGCGGGAAAATATGTCGTTACTGTTAATTTGAATGACAATACGTATGAATTGGAGCCAATTGCAAATCTATGGGGATTGGTAGGATCCGCGACACCAAACGGCTGGGACGGTCCCGATATTCAGTTGAGCATTGACTATACAAGCGACTATACCGCCGGAGGAATCTGGTATATTAACAATGTTTTCTTAAATGCCGGGGAAGTAAAATTCCGCGCAGACAATGACTGGGGTTTAAATTATGGCGATGACGGAGCAAACGGAACGCTGGAAGCGGGCGGTGCAAATATTGCCGTTGCAGCAGCAGGAAACTACGATGTCACACTTGACCTCTCAACACTCACGTATTCTATAACACCGAGTGAATAAATAACATTATCATGAGGCCGCCACAAGCGGCCTTTTTTATCCAAAAATTCCATGTGATGAAAAATTTTGTTTCTTTATTAGTCTTATTTTCTGGAATATTCGCTCTGGGTCAGGTGACCACCACTCCCAATCCGCCTGAAGCAGACGGACAGGTTATCCTATACTTTGACAAAGCCGGAACGGGATTGGGTAGCTACAATGGAACCATTTATGCACATATAGGTGTAACCGTAAATGGGGTAGCCTGGCAGAATGTCATCGGAAGCTGGGGGGACAACTCTACCCAGCCGGCATTGACGCATGTTTCGGGAACTACCTATTCATTGACGCTTTCACCTACTTTGTATGCTTATTTTGGAGTCGGAACTTCCAACACCATCAATGCAATTAATATCGTTTTCAGAAGTGCAGACGGAACACAGCAAACCACACCCGACTATACCATTCCGGTAGGTGGTTTCCAATTAATCACTTCCAATCCTGTGAACGGAGTAACAGTTACAATAAATCAGGGACAAAATTTGAACATTTCCGCTTCTACTACTTTGAGTGCAAACTGGGTTTTAAAAGCCAACGGAGCAACAGTCAATACTTCAAACAATATCTCTAATTATTCATATAGCTATCCGATTAACCAAACGGTGGAATTTGAATTGACCGCCACCCATTCAGGCGGACAAACCATCACTGTAGAATTTACAGCAATTGTCACTCCTGTGGTAATTTCTGAACCCAAACCAAGCTGGATCGGACAAGGGATTAATTATAATTCCGATACATCAAAAGCAGGACTAGCTTTATATGCACCGGGTAAGAATTTTATTCATGTCATCGGGAGTTTCAACAACTGGACGATTTCCAATGATTATCTGATGAAACGTGATTCTGCAAATCCGGATTTATATTGGATCGAATTAAACGGATTAACGCCGGGCGAAATTTATACGTTCCAGTACCGGACAAGCGACGGAATCAAAACTGCTGACCCGTATTCAACCATGGTCTTGTCTCCTTACGACGATCCTTACATCACGGAAACGATGTACCCAAACTTACCGGAATATCCTACCGGACAGGAATTCGAAGTTTCTGTCATTCAGACAAATCAGCCGGAATATAACTGGCAGGTTACGAATTTTAACCGTCCGGAAAAAGAAAATTTAATAGTGTATGAATTGCTGATACGGGATTTCAATTCAACCAAGACATGGAATTCGCTGATTGAGGATTTTAATTATTTCAAACATCTGAACATTAATGCCATCGAAATTATGCCCGTAATGGAATTCGAAGGAAACAGTTCCTGGGGATACAATACTGCTTACCATTTAGCTTTGGACAAAGCCTATGGCAATAAAAACAGTATGAAACAATTCATTGATTTATGCCATCAAAACGGAATTGCTGTGATTCTGGATGTTGCGCTGAATCATGTTTACGGGCGCTCCCCATTGGTAAGAATGTGGATGGACGACCACGGAGATGGTTTTGGAAATCCAACCGCGCAAAATCCGTATTGCAATACAGAAGCAAAACATACTTATAGTGTTGGTTACGACTTGAATCACCAGTCGGCGGCAACGCAAAATTATGTAAAAAGAACAATCTCCTACTGGATGAACGAATTCAAGATCGATGGCTTCCGCTGGGATCTGACCAAGGGCTTCACCAATAACTGCTCGCCCAATGACTACGATTGCACGGAATCTTATCAGGCTGACCGCGTAGCCGTTTTAAAGCAATACGCCGATTACCAGTGGGCAATTGACAATAATTTCTATGTGATTTTCGAACATCTCGGATATGGCGGTACACATGATGAAGAAATCGAATGGGCCAATTACAGATATAATGAGGGTAAGGGAATTATGCTCTGGAACAAGGCAACCGATCCGTACAATCAAAATACAATGGGTTGGGCGGAAAACAGTAATTTCAATTGGGTCGACCACGAAATCCAGGGTTATCAGGGCAGAAGAAATGTTGCCTATGCTGAAAGCCATGATGAGGAACGCATAATGTACAAAAATTCGCAATGGGGCAACGAGAGCGGTGATTATGATGTGAAAGATACCGAAACTGCATTGGAAAGACAGAAGGCATTAGGAGCCGTCCTGTTAACCATCCCCGGACCGAAAATGCTCTGGCAGTTTGGAGAGCTTGGTTATGATTTCAGCATCAACCGTTGCCAGGACGGAAGCATTAATGATGCATGCAGGACCGATCCGAAACCGATTCCCGAAGAGATCGGGTATACATCTGACGCGAACCGCCTGTCGGTTTATCATACCTGGGCCGATATTATAAATATTCGATTAAATAACGAAGTTTTCAATACCGGCACTTATGATGTACAATCAGGTAATTTATTGCCAAGGATTTATGTCTGGAATGACGCGATTGATCCGTCCGAACTAAAAAACGTAATTGTGGTAGCCAATTTTGACGTAGTGCAAAAGAACGTCATTCCGTACTTTCCATACGCCGGAACCTGGTATGATCTGCTGAACGAATCTGTATTAAACGTAACCGGAACCGATTCCGGTTTTATCATTACATTACAACCGGGGGAGTTTCATATTTACGGTAACCAATTGGCCCATATGTCAAATTCAGAAGTGAGTAACGTAAAAGAAAAAATTCAGGTTTATCCGGTTCCGGCAACACAATCTTTCTATTTGTCAAAAGATGTTCAGACAGCAGAAATTTATGATATGACAGGAAAAAAGATAAAAGAATTCAATGGAAATTTCCCCAAAGGAAAACCATTTGACATTGGAAATCTCCCACCGGGAATTTACGTAATCAGAACCATCAGCAATTTTGAGATTTTCACGAATAAATTGATTAAGAAATAACCTTGTCGGTTTTGAAGTGATTCCTTATACTTTGTACTCTTTGAAATCCTCTTGCGTTGTGTAAGAGGATTTTTTAGTAAATTTATCCGTATGAAATTCCGTTTCGATAAAAAATATGCGCTGTTCTTCATTAGCCTTTTGGTCATTGAAGCTGTCATTGCACTTTTTGTGAAAAATGAAGCCGTGAGAGGAACAGTTGGCGATGTCCTGGTTGTAATCCTTATTTATTGTTTCATTCAGGCATTTTTTAATTTAAACAGGAAAAGAACGATTATCGGGGTCGGGATTTTTGCTCTTTTGGTTGAAATTTCACAAGCTTTTCATTTGGTTGAAAAGCTGAGCCTTCAGGACAATAAATTTGCCGCTACCGTAATAGGAACATCTTTTGACGTTAACGATATCTGGGCTTATGTCGCGGGCTGCGGACTTGTTTATATCCTTGAGTTCTATGATGAAAAACCCAATAAGCGAAAAAGAAAATTGTTTTAACTGAAAATAAAAACAGAATTATATTCCTAATTTCCGGTTCAGTTCTGCCTGTAATTCTTCCAAAACAGGCTTTACCGTGCTTTCAGGTAAATCGCTGATGCGGATGTACATCAACCCGTCAATGGCATCGTTGAATTTCGGATCTACATTGAACCCGATGACACGAGCATTCTGCTTGATGTATTTCTTAATCAGGACGGGCAACCGCAATACATTCGGCTCTATTTCATCAATCAGCTTATCGAATTTATTCAAATCTGCTTCGGCTTCATCAAAGAAAAATTCCTTGTCCTCATCTTTCAGCCTGATCTTGAATTCATTTTTTGCCCTTACATATTGTGCCACATACGGATCGTAATAATGTGATTTCATAAATTCAATCATTAAGGATTTGGAAAAATCTGAAAACTGGTTGCTGATGCTGACGCTTCCTATGATGTATTTCTGTTCGGGATTTCGCAAAGTTACATGCACAATTCCCCTCCAAAGCAGGAACAGCGGCATTGGTTTCTGCTGGTATTCGGGTATCACAAATGCCCGTCCCATTTCTATACAACGCTTAAAAAACGGGTGAAGTTCGGATTCAAAATGAAAAAGCTCGTTGATGTAGAATCCATTGACTCCGAATTGTTCATAAACCTCTTTTCCCAGCGCCATCCTGTACGCTCCGACTATTTTTTTGGTATCCTCATCCCATAAAAACAAATGATGATAATGAACATCATACCTGTCCAAATCAATCTCCTGGTTTGTTCCCTCTCCTATTTCCCTGAAGGTCAGCTCTCTTAATCTTCCTATCTCCCTCAATACATTAGGAATTACAACGGCATTGCTGAAGTAGCATTCGTAATTATTATTCCTGAAAAGAAGCGAATCATTGGTTTGCTTTAATATATTTATTTCGGCTTCGATCAAGTCCTGCGGCGTTTCGGAAATAATATCTTTGGGTTTCTTGTTTTTTGTATTGATGGCAATCGTTGCAGGAATCTTCAACGTTTCCATTAAGAGTGATTTCTTTTGAGTATAATAGGTTGATAACGAATAGGTCTTCTTTCTCAGGAATTCCGAGAAAGATTCAATATCTTCAAACTCCTGCTGGTGCTTAGCCGGAATAGGCTTCCCGATCCTGATCTGGATAGGCTTCGTCCTCGGGCGGACCATTTCGGTCGGAAGCATTGCCGTTTGCAGGTTTGCATGAAGTGCTGACATCCTGTAAAAAAGCGGGCTGTTTTTTGCCCGAAAGTACATCGGAATGATCGGAACGTTTAATTTTTTAATAAGCTTTATTGCCGATTCCTGCCATTCACGGTCGGTGATGTTTCCTTCTTCATCTTTCGTAGAAACTTCACCTGCGGGAAAAATCCCCAGACAGCCACCCTTTTTGATGTGCCGGATGGACTCACGCATTCCGGAGCTGCTGCTGTAAGCCTCTTTCCTTGTCTCAAAAGGATTGACGGCAATTACCATGGGTTCAAGCGGTCTGATCTTGTGTAGTAGAAAATTGCCCATTATCTTAAAATCAGGCCGGATTTTTCCCATGATATGCATCATCAAAATTCCGTCAAGCGCTCCCAGCGGATGATTGGAAACAATGATGAACGGCCCCTCTTTGGGAATCCTTTTCAGGTCTTCTTCATGCAGCTCATATCTGACTTCCAGATCATCAAGCAAAAATTGCAAAAATCCGGGCGCATCCATTTGATATCCTCTCGAATACAATTCATTGAGCTTGGAAAGTCCGCTTATATTCTTATAAAACCAAGCGAACGGATAACCAAAAGGCCCAATTTTTTTGAGCCCCGATGCCTGGTAAATATCTTTTGTGCTTACTAAAACCATTATTCTTTTACAATTATCTGCAAAGTGTTTTTAATGATTTGGCGCAATAATTCCTTTCCTTTATAAAATGTATAGGATGATTTTTCATCAAAATGCCTTAATGTGTATAAAGATACATCTTTTTCCGAATCTATTTTATAATCCGGTTTTATCTTTTCCGTAAACAAATCCAGCTGATTATACTTGTCTTCCAGGCAAAGTGAAAGTGTAATGGCGGAGTTCTGCATCATATTTACTTTGATTTTCAAATCATGAAGCAGATTAAAGATCCGGCTGATTTTCTCTTCGGTTATAAATGAAAAATCGCGCGTGGTGAGCGTCAGAAGATTTTGATCTTTTTTGACAATATAGCAAGGGATGAAAGGGTCAAGCATTAGTTTTTTCTGAATCTGCGTTCCTTCATTTTCCGGATTTAAAAATGATTTTACATAAAACGGGATTTCTTTTTGCCGCAGAGGCTGCATCGTTTTCGGATGAATTACGGACGCACCGTAGTAAGCGAGCTCGATCGCTTCCTCATAAGAAATTTTATTGAGCAGCTGTGCATCGTCAAAATAGCGCGGGTCGGCGTTCAGTACACCCGGGACATCTTTCCAGATTGTCATACTTTCGGCATTTACGCAATAAGCAATGATTGCTGCCGTATAATCTGAACCTTCACGCCCCAAAGTAGTGGTAAAATAGTTTGGATCTGAGCCTAAAAATCCTTGTGTTATATAAAATTTGTCTTTTTCAAGCCGGGTAAAATTCTGTTCGGTTTGCTCCCAGTCAATTTTCCCTTCACGGTAAGTTTCATCGGTTTTGATATAGTCACGTACATCGAGCCATGTGTTTTGAATTCCGGCAGAATTCAGATAGGAACTGACGATTTTTGTCGAAATTAATTCCCCGCAGCAAACCACCTGGTCATAAACAAAATCATAATTAGGTGATTTGTTTCTTCTTAAGAAAGCATTCAAGTCTTCAAAGAACTGGCTGATTTCATGTTTAATTAATCCGGGATTTTCAAATAAATCTTCGGCTATTGACGTATGCATCTGCAGTATTTCGGAAACTTTTGCCGTGTAATCCGATTTTTCAAAATAAAGCCTTACCACTTCTTCCAGTGCATTGGTCGTTTTCCCCATAGCAGAAACAACCATAAACATATCATTATAGCCCGTTGATTTTAAAACATTTGATATATTTCTGACGCTTTCCGCATCTTTTACAGATGCCCCCCCAAATTTGAATACTTTCATTGATTATAACCGATAATTTTTTTCAGCAAACAAATATAAATATCTGACTGTAATTCATCTGAACTATTGCAAAATGATTTTGGCGAATTCTTTCTTATTTGACTGATTTATGACTGAAATGAAATAAATTCCTTTCGGAATCTGTGAAATATTTATTTCTGTCCGAGCGTTCGGCAAGGCAGTTTTTTCATAAAGAACCTCTCTGCCATTTATATCATAAATCTTTACAAAAATCAAATTTTCAGGAGAAACGACAATAAGCTTTTGCCTCTTTTTGTCCTGGTAAAACCTGAGATTCTCCTGGTGACCAGAATCAGAATTACTCAATGTGGAATTACAATCTGATTCAATTTCAACATCCTGATAAAAAAGCCCCCCTCCTTTAAACATGCAGCTCAGCTTTCCAACCCCATTAACATCAGGATTGCCGCCGGGGCTGTTGATTATGGACAATGATCCTGCTCCTTCTACCCAAACAGCCTGCCATGTGCTGATTGTATTGTCGGGTGCCGGGGAAAAATAAAAATGCCTGTAAAGGTTTCCGTCTGCCAATGGCCTGTTCCTGATAGAATCAAGCACAAAATAACCACCATCTTCCGGAAACGGAGAAAGAGGGTTCAGCATTTGAAAAGATTCTCCTTCTTCCAGTGAAAAATCATAAAGAAGATATTCGTCTATATGATTCAGATTGATTTTTGCGAGATATACTTTTTTATCCGGGGCTTCTTCCCTCAGGAGAAAAGTCCTGGAAATAAAATGATAACCGTCAAGAATTTTGTATTGGAGATTATTTACCAATGTGTCTCCGTCTGTATAGTAAGTATCTGTAAGGCATCCTCCGTAACAATTTGTTACCTGCCATTCGTTTTCATCTTCAAGCATGGGCTTATATGGCTGGGCCCATAAACGCGGCAAAAGAATCAGTAAAAAGGGAAGTAAAAAGTATTTCATTTTCAATGTTTCAAAATCTTAATAAATTTAAAAAATATATTCATTACATTTTTCAGATATTTGTGCAACAAAACAAATAAAAATGAATTTAGAATCAGGCCAGACCTTAGGTGAATTTATCATTGAAAACCAAAAAGACTTCCAGTATTCTTCGGGAGAGTTGACAAGATTGCTCAGTTCTATAAAGCTGGCAACAAAGATCGTTAATCATAAAGTAAACCAGGCCGGTCTGGTCGATATTTTGGGGAAATTCGGATCCGAAAACATCCAGGGTGAAGAACAGCAGAAGCTGGATGTTTTTGCCAACGAAGCTTTCATCAAAACCCTTTCTCAAAGAGAAGTTGTTTGTGGGATCGCTTCTGAGGAAAATGATGATTTCATTCGCATTGAGAATCGGCAAAATTCCGAAAAAAGCAAATATGTAGTGCTCATTGATCCTTTGGACGGCTCTTCCAATATTGATGTAAATGTTTCGGTAGGAACAATTTTTTCGATTTACAGAAGAATCACACCAGAAGGGACACCCGTTCAGCTGGAAGATTTTCTGCAGCCAGGGAACAAGCAAATTGCGGCCGGATATGTTATTTACGGAAGCTCAACCATGCTGATTTATACAACCGGAAACGGCGTTAACGGATTTACGCTTAACCCTTCTATCGGGACGTTTTATCTTTCCCACCCCAACATGAGAATTCCGGAAGACGGGAAAATTTATTCCGTGAATGAAGGAAATTATGCGTTGTTTCCGCAGGGAGTGAAAGACTATATCAAATATTGCCAGATGGAAGAAAGGGAACGACCCTATACTTCAAGGTACATCGGCTCGTTGTGCGCTGATTTTCATCGCAATATGATCAAAGGCGGAATCTATATTTATCCGTCCGGAACCAAAAGTCCGAATGGAAAACTACGTTTATTGTATGAATGCAACCCAATGGCTTTTTTGGCGGAACAAGCAGGAGGAAAGGCTTCCGACGGATTCAGACGTGTGATGGATTTAAATCCTCACGAACTTCACCAGAGAATTCCTTTTTTCTGCGGTTCGAAAAATATGGTAGAAAAGGCAGAATCCTTTATGGCCCTAAACGAAAAAAAGTCCGTATAGAAAAACGGACTTTTTATCTTAATTAACACATGAGGACAATTTATTTTACTAAATCTTTCTATCTATTTACAAACACCATACCAAAAATTATTTTGACTCTTTAACTAATTCATAATTCTTTTCAAAAGCGCCTTTTATTTTCTCTCCGTTCATGTCTAATCTTGTAAGCTTATTTTCACTTACTGAATATTGAACTGGCTCTGTATCTATACCTTCAAGGATCAATGTGTTCCCGTCTTCTTTCCATGTGTAATCTCCTAATTCATCATATGTTTTTTCATCTTTTCCAAGATATTTTGTCTTCATATTGTATGTTTCGTCCTGATTTAGCGTAATGATGATTTCAATTCCTTCGCAATCTGCACAAGGCAAGATCCCTTTATAGGTCCCTAAATAATCCAATGAATTTCTGGCATTGTGCATATCTGTTGCATTTTCCGTTTTTGAGGAATCAATTACGCTTTCTTCTTTTTTTGTTTCACAACCTGCAAACAAAAATGCTGCAGCTATTGTTGTTAAAATTATCTGTTTCATTTTGATTTTTGATTGAAAGGCGTCAATTTCTGTACCAAAGAGATTAACAGCATTTTTATTTTAATGGTGTAATAATAAGTATTTTATGTCTTTCGTTATATATCAAATCAAATTAATTATGAAAACATTTTTTGCTATGTTGATGGGCCTGATGGTAAGCCTTTCAATGGTTTCGTGTTTCGGAAGTGATGACGATAGCCACAATGACGACGATGACGGTGGCAGCACCAGCCAGGTAATTGTAGAAGGGACATGGAAAGTTACTTTCTTTGAAGAAGACGAATCAAATCAGACCGGCCATTTTGATAATTATGAATTTAATTTTAACCAGGACCACAGCCTGACCGCAAGCAACGGCGATGTTACGCAGACGGGGTCATGGTCCACAGGGACCGATGACAGCACCAACAAGCTCATTATTCAGTTTTCTGCCGAAAACGGTCCGTTTGAGGAAATCAGTGAAGACTGGCAGATTATTGCTAAAACAAGCACCAAAATCGAATTAAAACATGTAAGCGGCGGAGATGGAAGCATTGACTATCTTACATTTGAAAAATTATAACCAGACAGAGAATCATATAAAGCCCCTGCGTTCAGGGGCTTTATTTTTTATTCATTTTGTACAATTCGGCAAGGCCTTTAATCGTATGAAGGTAGTCCTGAATATCAATTTTTTTGGTAAGCGGAGTATACACAAAACTCATTCCGCCGGTGGCAATAACAAAACATCTATCATTCACCTCTTCGTTGATCCGGTCAATCATTCCTTCGACCATGCTTAAAAAGCCATAAACCATACCGCTTTGCATACAGCTTTCAGTATCAAAACCCAACACTTTTTCGGGAGCTTTTAATTCAATTTCAGGCAACTGGGCAGTTTCATCAATCAAAGAATTCAAGGCCGTTTTAATTCCCGGCGCGATAGAAGCACCCATTGTTTTGCCCGATTCGCTCACCACGGTAAAAGTCAATGCTGTGCCAAAATCTATAATGATTTTTTTTCCGGTATAAAATGACTGGGCGGCAACGGCATTGGCATACAAATCGGTTCCCATTTGTTTTGATGTATGTTGTACATTGGACATCGTCTCCCGGTTTACAATCATAGGCTCGGTATGGTGAATTCTTTTCAAAGAATTAAAAACCGCCATCGTCAAAAGCGGAACGACCGATCCGATCACAATTTCCGTTATATCCCCTTTATCAATCCCAAAAGGCTCATACATGCCATCGAATTTGGCAAAACATTCGCCTTCTGTCATGTAAGGTTTGGAATTGATTATCCAGGAAAGAATTTCCCCATCGGGCTTGAAAATGCCGAAACGGGTATTGGTGTTTCCTATATTGACTGCTAAAAGCATTATTTTTTCGGATAGATGTTGTCTGAATAATCTATATCGGCCAGCCGCGTTGTCGGGTCAATCACCACCTTGGAAACTTCTTTTGAGATTTTTACGGAATAATCCGGATTGGTCCACGCCCAGGGTTCCAGTACCGTTCTTTTTACATCCTTATAAATTTCAATCTTTTCCGCAGGTTTTTCTCCTCTTAATTCCAGATTGGGAATATAAAACAATTCTTTACTTCCGTCTTTGTACTCTACATATAAGTCTACCGGCATTGCGAAATTGCTCAGGTTCTTAAGCTCAATTGAAGAGCCCGTCACGGTTTGAACCGAATAATTAATCGTCCTTGTCGTATTGATGAACAAATTGTTGTACCATTTCAGATTCAGCCCGGAAACTTTTTCCGCTACTCGCTTAAAATCATTTGGATAAGGATGTTTAAATTTCCATTCTTTATAGAGTTCCTTGAATGTTTTTTTCAGATTCTCTTCTCCAATAATATATCCAAGCTGGATAAGATATACCTGACCTTTAACATAAGCTTCGACGCTGTAAGCATAATTATAATTATAATAATCTGCAAGCAGGCTCATAGGTTCCTCCACCCCGGATCTTGCAAGGTCGAAATAATCTGCATAAGCGCCGGGGTTGGGATTGGGTTCAATCGGTTTATTGAAAACATGCAGGAAGGCGAGCTGCTCGGCATACGAGGTAAAGCCTTCGTCCATCCATTCATTTACCGTTTCATTGATTCCGTAAAGATGCTGAAACCATGAATGAGCAGCTTCATGGAAAATGACCCCGATAAGACCGTCAAGATTTCTTCCTCCGGTCACAAGCGTAGCGGTTCCATACTCCATTCCTCCGTCTCCGCCCTGAATGATGGAATATGTTTCCCACGGATATTTTCCAAAATAATCATTCATAAACTGAAAAAATTTCATTGTGGGTTCCTGGGCTTTTATCCAGTTCTCATTGATATCATTTTTATTCAGATGAACAAAATAAACTTCCGGCCCGCCGGGAACCTTTTGTTTTGAAACAATAAAATCCTTGTCGGCTGCCCATGCAAAATCATGGATGTTTTCGGCCTTAAAGTGCCATACTGCCTTTCCGTCTTGTTCTTTTATTTTTGAATTCGATTCATAACCTTTTACTTCTGAAGGATTCTGCAGTTTACCTGAAGCACCTACTATATAATCTTTCTGAATATGAACTTTCACATCAAAATTCCCGAAAGGCGCAACAAATTCACGGCCTATGTATTCATCCAGATGCCAGCCGTATTGATCATAATGAGCCATTTTCGGATACCACTGCGTCATAGAGAAGTCTACGCCTTCCGAAGAGTTTTTTCCTCCTCTTCTGATCATTTGCGGAATCTGCGCATTCCATTTTAATTCAAAAACAGTTCGGGAATGAGGAGAAAGAGGCTGTGCTAGTTCTACCTCCATAATGGTTCCGTTGATTTTATATTTTAATTCTTTTCCGTTTTGGCTGATGGATTTAATTTTTTGATAACCGATGTCTTCCGGTTTTAATTCCGAAATCCGGCTGAGGGTTTTTTGGTTTTGCCCTTCACCTTCTTTTATAATCATTCGTCCGTCAGGGTCGGGAATATTCTGCAGGCGATAATCCATGGCGCTTCCCGGCTGAAAGGCATTGTAGTAAAGATGAAAATAAACTTTGTCAAGCAGATCGGGCGAATTATTGTCGTAACCCAGCTCCATTTCACCTTTATATTGAAATGATTTCTCATCCACATCAATATTCATCTGATAATCTACCCTCTGTTGCCAATTACTGTCTTCCTGTGCAGAAAGTGTAATTAACATTAAATTAAAAATGAATGTTCCGATTGCTTTGTATGTCATTGAAATTCTTTTGGAGTAAACATACAAAAAAGTAAAAATACGGCTGTCTTCCGAGAGAATTTTTTTATTTTTGACCTTAACTAGCTAAACTATAATTCACGAATTTATTTTCTGCAATTATTTAGGGTGCTTATTCACTAAAAAATAGAGGATGAACAAGTTTTTATATATTGCAATATTAGCCTTGTCTTCTCAGTCATTTTATGCCCAGCAGAGCAAATTTGACAGCATCTACAATTTGATTTCCCTGGAAACCATACGTATGGAACGGGCTGTAAATGTTGCGGATTCACTATATAAGATTTCCAAGACAGATGAACAAAGAGCTAAAACGTCCATCTTGTCTGCCAATTTGCTTTACAGGACCGGCCGGACAAATGAAGCACTTACACATGCCAAAAAAGCAGACAGTATTGCGGAAAAAGCTCATTTATATGATTTACAGGCAAGGGTCTGCGGCCTGATTTCCACTATATACAGAACCTCCAGGTTGCCTGTTCAAGGTAAGATTTATTTGAAAAAGGCTTTGAAGGCGAGTAAAAAGATTGTCACCCCCGACGAGTCGCTCAGGTTTCAGGGAAATCTACACCAGGAAATGGCTTATTATGAAATGGATGACAATAATTATGCAGAGGCTGTTAAAATTCTCAGACAGGGAAAATCTTTTTTTGAAAAGATTTCATCAGAAAAGGAAAAAAATTTCCTGCTCGCAACAAATGAAGAGCTGATTGCAAAAAATTATGTACTGCTGAACCAGTTTGACGAAGCGCTAAATTGTTATAAAAAAGGACTCGGTTTTCTTAAGGAATCAGAAGTTGACAGCGCATTGAAAGGATTTATATATAATGGTATGGGGAATGTATTTCTTGCCGAAAATGAAAACAAAGAAGCAATCCGATATTATACAGAGGCTCTCCATATAGCTGAAATTTCTCAATTTGTTGCGTTAAAAGAAGAAGTGTATAAATCTCTTACAACTTATTATAAGGCAACGAAAGATCAGGAAAATTATGTAAAATACAGTGAAAAATACCTTGAACTTCGTGACAATAATGAGCAAGCCAATATGCTTTCCGCCAATCGTGTAGTAAGAGAATTACGATCCAAAGAAAAATCTGCTGTTTTTAATTTTTATACTATTGCTTCCATAAGCTCTATTCTTATCCTGATCGCTTTCGGCGCCTATTTTTATATGAGCCGGAAGAGAAAGAAAGAGAAAATGCATTTCAACCAGATTATAAATGACCTTAAACAAAAAACAGAGAAAAAAGACATTTTAAAATCTCTTTCTTCTCTTCAGGAGAATGATAAAGAACTGCTTCCTGCCGAAACAGAGAGAAAAATCCTCAGAAAGCTGGAAGGGTTTGAAGAATCAACCAAATACCTTGAAAAAGGTTTTACTCTTTCCGGACTTGCTGTTGAACTCGAAACCAATACCAAATATCTCTCTCATATTATTAAAAAACATAAACAATGTGATTTCAATACATACATGAATAAGCTCAAGATAAATTACATCATAAATAAATTTCATGACGAGCCGGTTTACTCAAATTATAAAATCAGTTATCTGGCAGATATCTGTGGCTTTTCTTCACACAGTAAATTCACCAACATTTTCAAAAATATAACAGGGGTATCTCCTACCGTTTTTATTTCACTTTTGGCAGAACAGGGAAAAGATAAATCTTGAATTCAGTCAGCGAAAGCCATTTCTGAGCTATTTATATCTCATGACTTTGTTTTTTAACACATTGGTTATAAGATAAATAAAAAATAATCGCTTGTCATTTTCGCGAATCTGGCAATACAAATCCTTGCCCACCTTGTATTAAAAAAATAATTTTGACATACCTTAATTAACCCAAGAAACCCCTTTTTCCAGGTTTGTCCCTCAAAGGGGTTTTTAATGTTGTTCATCATTCAAAATGTTTTTTAGAGAGTACGTCTATATTCTATTATTCTTATGTTGTGATTAATACTTTTATATAATTCTCCCGGCCAACTTAATTTAAATCCAGAAATGATGATAAATTATAAAGAAGAAATAGAATTCAAACGCGATTTATGGAAAACCCGGATTTCATACAGGGTCAAAATGGCAAAAGATTTCCTGAAAAAAAAACTACTGATTGGTAAAACAAAAAAGGAAATAGAGGGTTTATTCGGCCTGGAAGAAAATTACTATGATTTAGATGAGTGGGCCTATGAAATAAAAAATAATATTTTGGGCGGACAAACATTCCTGCTATTGAATTTTAATGGAGAACAGGTTGAAAGCCTTCGTTATTACCGAATATACTGTTTAGGGGAAACCCGTCTGCTGGCTATTTAAAAAATAAATTTAATTTATATTTTAAATTCTGGAATTTTTAATGATTTTACAAAAAATATATATCTTTGCATTCATAGAATAAATACTAAGTTTTTGTAGTATACTGACTTAGTAGCTGTTTTATAAAAACTAAACTAAACTAAATAAAAATGAAAAAGCTTTACGCGAGCGGCGTAATGGCATTAATGTATGCCATACTCTCCAGCGCACAGGTAGGGATTAACACCCAAACCCCCCAGACAACATTAGACGTAAACGGAAGTATCCAGCTCAGAAATGAGTTGCAGGTAGATGGAAACCCCGGAACAGCCGGACAGATTTATTTCTCACAAGGTAACAACCCGGCAGATCTCAACGACTGGAAAAATGTAAATGTTCCTTTCCTGGAAGATGGCCAGTACCAGCTTGTTAACACTTATGCGGTAAAAGACCAGGTAGGGATTGATTTTACCGGATACACTGCCCCTACTTTCTCCTGTTCCAATCCAATTAAAGAATTTCCCTTCACCGAAACGTTTGAGACAAGCAACCAAACCCACACATGCTGGACAAACCAACGTGTAACAGGAACATCTGACTGGAGTCAGGCCGCAGGGGATGGATATAATAGTGGCGGGTCCGGAACTGTAAGATATGCTCACGGAGGAAGCGGATTGAATGCTAGATTTGTTACCACAAACAATAGGACTACCAAATATATAAGCCCTACATTTGATTTAACGAATGTGTCCAATCCCAAACTTAGCTTTTGGTATGGGCAGCGTGCCAACGGAGGAAATCAAAATCAATTGAAGATCTATTACAGAACTACAACCGGAGGTGCTTGGTCTCAAGTTGGGCTGACGCCCAACAGCTTCACTGAAAATATTTCCAATTGGACACAGGTGACTGTCGACCTGCCCAATAAATCAGCTACTTATCAAATTGCATTTGAGGGAATCAGCAGTGGCGGAAGGGCAAATGTATTTGATGATGTCGAAGTTTATGGAGATTCTCCTGTTGTTGTTCCCATTACGGATAAAAATTACTATAATTCCGCTTTGAGCACCTTAAATGAACTTATAACTGCCAAAAACTGGACGATAATACCGGGGTTAGATCTGGACATAAAAATCAATGACAGCCACAATAAAATTTCAATGATTTTTCAGACTGGTGTAGAATCCAGGACAAATCCCGGGAATAATACCAGCGCACAAACAGAGGGAAATATAAGATACATGTGTGGCATTTTCAGAAAGCTAAAAACAGCTCCAGACAATTCCGCGATATTGGTAGCTTTACGCGGTGACCAAATAAATAACGCGGTGGGTAAGGAAAACCAACTTAAAGCGCAATCTATCTATACACTTACCTATACCGTACAAGATGTACCCGCAGAAGAATATACTTTTAGCGTTGCATGCAGAAGGCTTTCCCTTAACTTAACCGGTACAGGAAGCGAAGCAACCTCTTTATTATCTATCGGAAATGCCGTAAATGGCTCAGGGACAGGGAAAACCAATGACTTTATGCTCAATTCAGTATTGAAAGTCGATGTAATCGAATTAGTAACCGTAACCGGACTTTAAAATAAAATTTATGAAAAATCTATTTCACCTAAGTTTTTTGATAGGAACTTTTATAAATCTACCCGCTCAGGTAGCTATCAGCTCTAATCCGGCTTATACAGTTCCGGCCGGAGTAGACCTAAGCGTAGATGGGAGTATTACTGTACGCGATAAGATTTATGCCGGAGGCGATGGTACAACTTTGGGAAATCCAGGAAAAGCAGGACAAGTGTTGGTATCTCAAGGTCCGGAGCTACCCCCTAAGTGGCGTACGCTCAATATCCCCAACATAGAAGAAAATGCATTTTATCTCATTTACAATGAACCATTTACCGACTATAGCGCAGACGGGAGCGAAACCAACGAAGGACTCTCTTTTGCAGCCACAGGGCTTACAGACAATGCGCCTTATAATTATGATGCTACCCTGACAAATACAGGTTTTACTACAATAAACGGCCTGACGAAATCATTTACAGTCAACACCACCAACGCGAGCCAGGTATATATAACTTTTGAAGCGGTTGCTCAAATTAATAATACCGGAACTGTTTGGCATGGAACAGATTATGCTTGTGGGATATTTGTCGATGACAAACTAAAAAGTGTGAGGAGAGTAACTTTGCAGGCTCCTACAGATGCAGGTGGAGTGTTTATGACCTATACGCAGATTGCATTAGTAGGAGATTTAGGACAAGGGACTTATACTGCGAAAGTAGGCTGCAAAAGATTGCTTAACCTTAGCGGCTATAACAGCAATTTAGGAATAGCGAGACAGGTATATACTCCCGTAAACACAAACCTAAATAATTTCATGGCAAAAAGTTCGCTTAAGATAGAAGTATATGAAATCCCCAATATGGATAACGGCACCAATGTTTTAGACTTTGTACCACCAACCCCTTAAAATAGAAAAAATGAAACGAAATATATCACTATGCTTATTGACCCTTTTCTTCATAAGCATAAAAGCACAAGTAGGAATCAATACAGATACTCCCAACGTGGATGTAACCCTTGACATAAATGGAAAAACAAACGTGGGGCAACGTATCTATCTGGGTGGTACGGACCTGGAAGAAGGTAATCCCGGCGAGGATAAAGAGCTGATTATTTCCGGTGGCCCCAATGCAGAACCTTCTTGGGAAGAAAAAAAACTTCCACAAGGATATGGACAGTCTTTCACCATGACTTATATGAATACTTATTACGATGAAAATGGCCTGGGCAATTCCACCCTTCCAGCTTCAGGAACAGGTGTTTATACCCGTGGTGAAAGCATTGGTGCCGATTGGAAAGAAATATCCGGTTTAACCAATGATTTCGTTTTGTATAAGACCGGAAGTAAAGTCAATTTTATGTTTCAGACCACAGCTCAGTTAACTTCTTCCGCAAGTACGTCAGTGAGCTTTGCCTGCGGGCTGTTTATTGCTCCGGGGAAAAAAGAGACCGCTACCACTTTCACCCTTAGAGGGGTTAGGGTTGGGGTAATACAAGGTACGTCGGGTAGTTTCAATATTGTAAATCTTACTTCGACTTTAGATGGCAGCGCTTCAGTAGATAACCTTCCCGGAAGTGCAGGTGGTACCTGGTATACTGCCAAAATTGCATGTAGAGCAAGAAATAGAGGAGCTTCCACATTATTTGGCATAGGCACCCCTGTGGATACCAATTATCTGAATCAGGATATGGCCCGTTCTTCTCTAAACATCTTTGTTTTGGAGAAATGGTAATATTATATTTGAATTTTTAAAACGATAAGCGGAGCTTTTAAAAAGCTCCGCTTTTTTATTTCGCCCTTCCCGGGTTTTCCTTCACAAAGGAGCTCCACCCGGTGTAAGATTTAGGCTGAGATTCATTTCCCATATTGAAAAAATGGCAGACGGCCGCGGCCAGCCCATCGGTGGAATCAAGCCGTTTGGGAAGTTCTTTCAGGTTCAAAAGGCTTTGCAGCATACCAGCGACCTGCTCTTTGGAAGCGTTTCCGTTTCCGGTAATGGATTGCTTTATCTTTTTCGGTGAATACTCCGTAATAGGTACTTCACGGTACAAACCGGCTGCCATCGCAACACCCTGGGCACGTCCCAGTTTTAGCATAGACTGTACGTTCTTTCCATAAAAAGGTGCTTCAATGGCTAATTCGTCAGGATGATAAATGTCTATAATGGAAAGCGTTTTTTCAAAGATTTTTTTAAGCTTGAGTTCGTGCGAATCATATTTATGGAGCAGTAATTCATCCAGTAAAAGAAACTTCATTTTCTTTTTTTCAACTTTGATCAATCCGAATCCCATTACCGTTGTTCCGGGGTCTATTCCCAAAATAATACGCTCCATTTTTCAAAGTTAACGTTTGCCCTTGATTTATGGAATTAATTATTTAAATTGGGCATTATTAAATTTATTCAACTATGAGAAATTTTGTTTATTTATTAATGGTCATTTGTTTTATCTCGTTAAATAATTCCCTGTATGCCCAAAAAGCGGAAAAAGGTCCGATCGTATCAATCAAAGGCTACAAAAATGCGAACAATAAAAAAATCGCAAAAAACCCTATAAAAGCTGAAAAAATACTTGACCTGCCCAATATAGCTTTATACCGTGTATATTCCACAAGCGGCATGACGGTTAGCCAGGGGACCAACGCAGGTGGCGGGGCCATTTACGGAAACGTGGATGTGAGTGATACATTCTGGTATTGTAAAAGACCGGGTGAAGATATCGCTTTTATTGTTTCTTGGACCTTCAACACTCAGGTCAATAAAAACAATATTTTTAGAAAAAACGCGGCTGAATATTTTAAAGATTACCCCGAATTAAGTCAGAAAATTAAGAATAAAGACTATAAGTACGATGATCTTTTGGAAGTTGTTCAGTTGTACAATGACTGGAAATCCGGAAAATAACAGCTATTTTTTAAAGGACTTGTCTAATTCCACCGCTTCGCGAATCAATTTCTGCAAAGCCTTTTCATCGATCTCGTCTGCTGAATGGTAGATTTTATAAAAGATCTGCTTATTGGTTCCATGCTTCAGGTAATCGTCCTCATCTTTTAAACGGTTCCCATACCAAAAGCTGAACATTACACCGCTTTTGATTCCTCCTCTCGGAACAGATGCCGGCCAGATCAGGCAGATGGATTTATTTCCATAAAAGAAAGGGACATTGTAAGAGAATTTTTCTTTCCCGTAACCGTTCAGGGAATTAAGAGCGATTTGCCTTAAAACATCGGTTAAGATTCTTTCTTCTTCAGGAAGGAAATCGTAAAGTTCAACAAATGATTTTATTTTGAATTTTCCTCTCAAAACAAGCTAATCCATACTTCCTAAATAAGCATTCCAGCCAGCCTTTTGGTATTCCAGCGCAGATTCTTTCGGGTGGGGAGACTGATAAATTCCTCTTCCGACAATCATAAAATCGGTGTGAATATTTTGAAAAACTTTTTCCGGCGTATTGTATTGCTGCCCTTTATTATCGCCTATTGAGCTCATATTTACACCCGGGGTAAACAACAGCAGATCATCGGAAATTTTTCTTTGGGCGACAGCTCCCAATACATTTGGAGAGTTTTCGGCAACATTCATGGCTTTGCTTATATAAAAATCATCCGTCAAAGTACCTTTGGATGACATCTCTACGATGGCCACAACGCCAACATTTTCAAAGACCTTCAGGCTCTCCTCTCCGGCAATTACATGAGAAGTGATCATATCTGCCCAGCTTGCGATTTTGTAAATTCCTTCTTTGAACTGCAACTCCTGCGTATTTCCTATATCCGCAAATTTGCGGTCTTCAAACAAAAGGAATTCTTTTTCCCTGGCAATTTTTTTCAATCTGTCAATCAAATCAAAGCTGAAATCTTTGATGATGTCGGTGTGTAATTTCAACGCGACAATGTGCTCCCCTATTTCTTCGGCCAGGCTAAGCAGTTCGGCAGAAGTAATTACATCGGCAGAAGCAATCAGGTTCGAATTCTTTTTCAGGGCAATTTCCACTAATTTTTTTCCGACCGGATGCTTAATCTTTTTCTGCTCCAACGGAATTCTTTTCATTACCGGAGGTGCCGGAGGATTATTTAAGAAGTTTTTAATCCTTGCCATATCCCCGTCGCTCAATCTGTGGAATCGATGCAGGATATCAATCACCTGATTAATAGTAAACAATGTATGGACTGTATAGCCTTTTTGCTTCAATTTGTCAATTCCACCCTGTTCGCGATCCAGAACGACAACAATGTCGGTTACTTTCAATCCTTCGCGTTCAATCTCTTCAATGGTTTCGAGCAAGCTTTGACCACTCGTGATGACATCCTCAACCAGTAAACAATTCTGGCCATCGGTGTACACACCTTCTACCATCCGCTTGGTTCCGTATCCTTTATTTTCCTTTCTTTTTATGATCAACGGAATTCCACTTGCCAGACTCATGGTTGTTCCCATAGGCAGAGCTGCATAGGGAACACCGCAGATTAATTCAAATGGCGATTTCTCTACGAGATCCAACAGGTTGTTGGCCAGCGTTTTTAATAGCTGTGGACTGGAAGCCAATGGCCTCAAATCGACATAAAATGGCGATTCAATCCCGCTTTTTAAAGTAAAATTTCCAAATTTAATGATTCCTAATTCGTAAGCTTTGAGTAAAAAATCTTCGCGTTGCTGCATTTCTGAAAGGTTTGGGCAAAGTTAAAAGATTTCAACATTCAGGACGATTAAAATGATTTATATCTTGTCTTAATTTATCCACAACCCAAAAAATTGGCTCTATAATGACAGAATTACTTAAATTCGTTTTTTATTTTTTACAATTCTAATTCATCGTTAAATGAAAAACATACTGATCACGGCTATTCTGGCGGGAACTTTTGCCCTGGGGCAGGAAACGGAATATAAATTTACAAAGGTTATAGACCTGACACCTACTCCTGTTATAAGCCAGGGGCAAACAGGTACCTGCTGGAGCTTTTCCACAACTTCTTTTCTGGAATCTGAAGTAAAAAGAATTACGGGAAAAAATATAGATCTTTCGGAAATGTACACGGTGCGGATGACTTATCCGGAAAAAGCTTATAATTATGTTTACCGCCAAGGGAAAGGACAATTCGGCGAGGGCGGGTTGAGCCACGATGTAATAAATGCCGTTGTCAGGCACGGGATAGAACCTGTTGAAGCCTACTTGGGGATGACTCCCGGGAAACAAACATTCGATCATTCGGAAATGGTCAATAAACTGACTGCGGAACTGGATTCGATTGTGGCGAATCCTAAAAAGTTCCTGAAAGAAGGATGGATGAATTCTGTTAATTCAACTTTGAATGAATATATGGGTGCAGCTCCTGAAAAGTTCGGTTATGAAGGAAAAGAATATACACCGCAGTCTTTTGCAAAAGAGCTAAAAATCCATCCTGAAGATTATATAACACTGACTTCTTTTACGCATCATCCCGTTTATTCGAAATTTATCTTGGAAATTCCCGATAATTTTTCCAATGGTTCTTATTATAACCTGCCTTTGGACGAATACATCGAAGTGCTGAACAGTGCTTTGACAAAAGGTTTTACAGTTGCTTTGGATACAGATGTAACCGAAAAAACGTTTTCTGCCCAAAGTGGAATGGCTATCTGGCCAAGTGAAGGAGATCAAAAAGATTATTTCAAAGTGATTTTACCTGAAAAATGGGTAACGCCGAAAGAACGCCAGAATGCATTTGAGGACTATTCGACCAATGATGACCACCTCATGCACATCACCGGAATGGTGAAAGACCAAATTGGAAATCAATATTATGATGTGAAAAATTCCTGGGGAACCAAAAATCTGGGGAACGGCGGGCACGTTTACATGTCTGTGCCTTATATTCGAATGAAATCAATTGCCTATACGGTTCATAAAGATGCGCTGCCAAAAGAGCTGAGGAAAAAATTGGGGATTGATTAAAATTTTAGGAACAAAACTTGCTGATTAAATCATCGCTAACCCTATTCTGAATTATGCAAACATTGGAAAAAGCAACTCATACGCTTCCTGTAAAAGGTTATCTTGACATGGAAATCCCTAAAGGAATTGATTTAATAGCCGAGATCAATAAAATGCGTAAAGAAAAAAATGCGATTATTCTGGCGCATTATTATCAGACCGGTGACATTCAGGACATTTCCGATTTCCTGGGTGACAGCTTGCAGCTGGCTCGTGCTGCTGCCAATACCGATGCCGATATGATCGTTTTCTGCGGTGTCCATTTTATGGCAGAAGCCGCCAAAATCCTGAATCCTACCAAAAAAGTTGTCCTACCTGATTTATTGGCAGGTTGCTCGCTTGCCGATTCATGTACGGGCGAAGGTTTGCGTGCATTCCGTGAGCAGTACCCTGGTTCGATCGTTGTAAGCTATATCAATTGCGATGCGGGTGTGAAGGCCGAAAGCGATATCATCGTGACCTCTTCAAACGCAGAACATATCATCAATTCATTGCCGCCGGAACAAAAAATTATTTTTGCTCCCGATAAAAATTTAGGGCGTTACCTGAATCAAGTAACGGGGAGGAAAATGATTCTTTGGGACGGAGCCTGTATGGTTCATGAAGCCTTTTCACTGGAAAGAATCGCGCAGCAGATGGCAGAAAATCCGAATGCGAAACTGATTGCACACCCCGAATCGGAAGAGCCTGTGTTGCGGGTTGCGGATTTCATTGGCTCCACTTCCCGGTTGCTGGATTATGTTCAGAACGATGAATCGGAAGAATTCATTATCGCAACAGAAGAAGGCATCATCCACGAAATGCGGAAATTAGCGCCTAGCAAAAAACTGATTCCGGCTTTGACGCAGGACGAATCCTGTAACTGTAGCGAATGTTTCTACATGAAACGAAATACAATGGAAAAGGTTTACTTGTGTATGAAATACGAATTACCGGAAATCCAAATTGAGGAAGAATTACGGGTAAAAGCATTGAAATCCATCAATAGAATGTTGGAAATGTCGGAGAAGATTAAGTAAATCACAAGGTGCTGATGAAGAGCCATAACTTCGTTTACATTATTTCACTATAAGCTTTCTTGTGACTTTCCCGAATTCTCCTTCAAAGGTAATGAGATAAATTCCATTCCAGGATGAATTGAGATTCAGAGTAATTTTTCCATTGGCATTTTCAATGGAATTCTGATACATTTTCTGGCCCGCAAGATTATAAACCGAAATGTTAACTTTTCCTGAAATATCCTTTAACTCAAAATAAACCTTGTCCTTTGCCGGATTAGGATAAGGCCCTTTGATATTATGGTTTGCCCATTCGCCGGTTGACATTTGCAATACATTGAAAGTCCAGTATCCTTCAGGGGCAGGCATAGGCCGGGTGATGGATTTTCCCGAATTCGCCTGTGCCCAAATGTAATAATTGATTTTTTCGGCATCGGCAGGAATTGTCAAATTTGCAATCCAATTATCTCCCGAAATGTTGCTCATGGCACTTTCATGAAATGTGGTTTCGTCTTCTTCTTTCCAGAAAACCCTGGCTTCTTCAATTCCGGAAATATGCTTGATCTGTGCTTCCACCGGTATATTGGAGGTCGTGGAAACCTCCCTGATTTTTTCATGGACAATCCAAAGCGGGTCTGCTACTCCAATTGTGTGCGTGATGCAGTGAATAGCCCCGCTCATTGAAATCAGGTTTTCATTTGCATTGTCTACGTCAATTCCAACAATCCTGTAACCCGGCATTGCGTCTGCCCAGATTTGCAAAGCTTCTGCATCTACTTCGGGCCGATAAGTCGGAACCAAAACCGTTTTATTGAGAATCAGGGCATTTGTATAGGTTCGGTAAGCACCGCCCGAATCAGGGTACTGCCCGCTTGAGCTTGGGGGCGCAGGGATCCATTTGATTTCATAGTCATTTCCAAACGGGGTCTGAAAGGTGCTGGTAATGTAATTGATATTTTCTTCAATCTGCGGGCCATCTGCAACACCATCGGGATACCGGCTTACCAAAATCGTTTCTTCATCGAGCAGTTTCATGTGCATATCGATATGATGAATCCCGTCATACGGCAGGACTTCCATTTTCCGGTAAGAATCAATCCCCATATAATCATGCACAATCTGGTCAATTTGTTCTTCAGTTTTTACACTCACACCATAAGGATTTCCGGCATCGTTTTCATCCAGTATCAATTCAGACGCAAAAGCATTTCCCATTCCGTCCGACATGAAATTCCCGCCTGTATTGACCAGATCGGCCGGTGCGGTATCTGTCACATATAAAGACATATCCAGATAATCGGCATGATAAGAAGGAAGAAGATTATCAAGCGGGCGGGGACGGTTGTAAATCCAATCCACCAAAGCCCGCTCGCCTACGTCATTAGTATAAACCGTGTTGCCTGCATAATCACGGATCCAGATGCTGTTGGTAGGCGCATCCAAAAATTCAATATTTGTCAAATCAATTCCATTAGAGGTGAGATAGTTTTCTACCGAAGCCTGATTTTGTGTCGCGATCAAAACTTTACATTCATCAATTGCCGCTTCTACAATCTGCCTCTGGATATTCTGAAATTCGGGTGTCCAGCGGAGCAGTAAATATTCTACTTCTTCCCATTGCGCAGCCGTTCGTACGGGCAATTCTGGAGCGGGCGTCAGCTCAGAGCCTGTGAACTGAAAACTTGTAATGATGTTTTCTTCCTGAGGTGTTAATCCTTTTGGGAGAATCTCCTGTGCATAGAAAGAAGCAGAATTTGCAAAAAACAGGGAAAATAAAATCCCAAAGTAAAAATACCTCATGTAAGCTGTGTGTTTAATTGGCTAATTTATAAATTATTATGATTGAATTCGAATAAAGTACAATTGTATAAAACAGCAAATACAATGAACCGTAAATTTATTCTTTCTAATTTTGTCAAATGCCCGGAATACTCTATTTAGTCCCGACTCCTATCGGAAACCTGAAAGACATGACTTTCAGGGCAATTGAAACATTGAAAGAATCTGATTTGATTTTGGCAGAAGATACACGCAACAGCGGAATCCTTCTGAAACGTTATGAAATTTCCACGCCCATGCGTAGCTATCACGCGCACAACGAGCACCAGGTCACAGAGGAAATCATCAAACAAATATGGGAAGGAAAAACCTATTCGTTGATTACTGACGCAGGTTCGCCGGGAATTTCAGATCCCGGGTATCTTTTGGTCAAGACCTGTGCGGAAAATGACATTGAAGTCATCGCACTTCCCGGCGCCACCGCTTTTGTTCCCGCTTTAACCGTTTCGGGTCTGATTTCGAATGAATTTATTTTTATCGGATTCCTTCCCGTAAAGAAAGGCCGTCAAACTAAATTGAATGAGCTGAAAGAAGAAAAGCGCACACTGATTTTCTACGAGTCGCCTCATAAAATTACCAAAACACTTAAGGATTTGGCCGAGTATTTCGGAGCTGGGAGAAAAGCAAGCCTGTCCAGGGAAATCACTAAAAAATTTGAGGAAACGCTTCGCGGGACTTTAAGTGAATTGCATAGAATTTCAGAAGCAAGGAATTTAAAAGGCGAAATGGTTCTGGTGGTAGAAGGGTTTAATCCTTAAACCGCACATCACGAATGTTCAATTGCAGATAAGTAGTTCCTTTCCAGTAATTTTCCTCTACGGAATAGACTACATCAAACTTTCTGTATTGAAAATCTCTGGAAAATTCCCCCATCCCGAAAGCAACCGCACTGAATTTATTTTGAAACGAATCCATCAAGGTCAGGCGGATGTGCTCTTTGTTTTTGCCCATTTCCTTAATTTCCCCGCCTATCAGATTCTTAGTAAGAAAAATAGGCGTCATATTTTCCGGTCCGAAGGGTTCCATTTGTCTCAAAATGTTGAGAAATGGTTTTGTAATTTCGGAAAATTTAATTTCGGCATCTATTTCAATGGACGGTTTTCGCTGTGCCGGCCGAATCTTTTCTCTGACCAGATTTTCAAATTTCTCTTTGAATGCATCGTAATTCTCTTTGCTCAGGGTAAGCCCTGCCGCAAAGCGGTGTCCACCGTATTTCATCAATAAATCAGAGCAGCTGTCAATTATTTCATAAATATCAAAGTCTTTAACGGAACGTGCCGAACCTGTAATTTCTCCATCATTTCCTTCGGTCAGAACCAAAGTCGGGCGGTAATATGTTTCAATCAGCCGCGAAGCTACAATTCCCAAAACGCCTTTGTGCCACGACGGGTCAAAGACCACTGTTGTAAACCTTTCTTCTTCTCCATTTGCGCGAATCTGACAGATGGCTTCATCTGTAACATTCCCATCTTTTTCTTTACGCTGAATGTTCAGGGAATTGATTTGGGAGGTAAATTCCCTGATTTTGTCTTCGTCTTTTGAAATGAGTAGCTCCACCGATTGAGAGGCATGTTCAAGCCGTCCCGTAGCATTGATTTTCGGGGCGATTGAAAAAACGATATTGGAAATGTTTATTTTCTCTTTTTGATTTTCACCCAGTAAGCTGGCCAATCCGGGGCGTGGTGAATTCTGTAGTTTCTGCAATCCGAAAAAAGCCAATGTCCTGTTTTCTTCCACAATCGGAACTATGTCTGCGGCAATGCTTACCGCAAGCAAATCAAGGTATTCGTAAATCTTTTCTTTCTCAATCCCTGATTTTCCGGCCAGTGCCTGTGCCAACTTAAACCCTACGCCACAACCACTCAATTCTTTAAACGGATATACACAGTCTTCCCTTTTTGGGTCAAGCACTGCAATGGCATTCGGTAATATTTCACCGGGCAAATGATGGTCACAAATAATAAAATCAATGTTTTTTGAATTGGCATATTCAATTTTATCAACCGCCTTTATCCCACAATCAAGGGCAATAATGAGTGAAATATTGTTATCTTCTGCAAAATCAATCCCCTGAAAGGAAATTCCGTAACCTTCAGAATACCTGTCCGGAATATAATATGAAACATTCGGATAAATTGATTTCAGAAAATCATACATCAAAGCAACTGCTGTGGTTCCGTCCACATCATAATCACCATAAACCAAGATATTCTCTTCTTTTCTGACTGCACTTAAAATTCTTTCCACAGCCTTGTCCATATCTTTCATCAGGTATGGATCGTGAAGGTTTTCCAAATCGGGCCGGAAAAAATTTCTGGCAGAATCAAATGAATTAATTTCTCTTTGTGCAAGGATTGTTGCCAGGGGTAGAGGCAACCTGACTTCATCCATCAGCAGTTTTACAACTTGGTTTTCGGGAGCGGGTTTGAGTACCCATTGGTTATTCATCGTCCGGGCGGTAATTTGCCCAAAAATACGTTTTTATTTTTTATTGGCTTCCTTCACGTATTTTTCCAGTGCCATGGTCATAGAAGGCATTTCGGGCGTCGGAACTTCAATGTCAATTCTTAATCCCAATTCTTTTGCCGCCTGTACAGTAGTTTTCCCAAATACTGCTATTCGGGTATTGTCTTGTTTAAAGTGTGGGAAATTCTCAAAAAGAGATTTCACTCCGGAAGGTGTAAAGAACACAAGAATGTCATATTTTACTTCTTTCAAATCGGACAAATCGCTTGAAACGGTACGGCAAAGAATGGCTCTTTCCCAGCTAATCCCGGTTTCTTCCAGAAATTGGGGAACATCCGGCTTTAAAACATCTGAAGAAGGCAGCAGGAATTTTTCATCTTTATGCTTTTTAAAAAATGGCGCCAAGTCTTGGATTTCCTTTTCCCCTATATAAATTTTTCTTTTCCGGTAAACAATATATTTCTGTAAATAAAATGCTATCGCCTCCGACTGACAGAAATATTTCATGTCATCAGGTACCTGAAAACGCATTTCTTCAGCCAATCTGAAATAATGGTCAATTACATTCCTGCTTGTAAAAATGACTGCCGTAAATTTTGAAAAATCAATTTTCTGTTGTCTGACATCACGTGCGTCAACACCTTCAACCTGGATAAAAGAACGAAAATCAATTTTGATTTTATTCTTTTTACCCAAATCATGATAGGGAGAAGATTCATTAGCCGGTTGTGGTTGGGAAACAAGTATAGATTTTACTTTCATTTGCATCATTTAATTACCACACGGTTAGAAATTTAAACAGCACTAACAAGGGTAATATTTCCAAGGTACAAAGATACAAAATATTATAATACCAAATTTTGGTTTGTTGCTCCGGTTGGTTTTGATATTTATGTACTATTTGTAAAATCCTTATTATAAGTAAAATGATGAGCGAAGCCAATAAGATCACCAATTTCGGCCATCCTGAAAAATAATAAAGAAAAACGGCAATCCATAATACAATTACCGAATAAACCCTGTAATAGCTGGAAGATCTAAAATTGAGATTCTGGTCAAATGGAATTTTAAATGCAAATACCCCCAAAGAACCAAATAAATGCCGAAAAATAAAAAACAGCAGAACGATCACCGCCAGCGCCAGCATTTTCAGGACGGGAGTGTAAAAAATAAAATCATAATCTGAAATCAGATAGGGAACCAATAGTGCTCCTGTCAGGACAGCAAATACAATCTGAAAAAAAACACTGAAAATCCCCTGATTATCATTGATTTCAACAAATTTCTCCACATTGTTCAACGCCAGAAAATTATTTGAAAACAAAAGGCGGCTTACTGCCACCATAAGCATGGAAAAAAACAAAACATAGATTACCCAATCCAGGTTTCCTCCGGGCCTTTCCATGAATATAGCAGATGCTAAGGTTTTCATAATCTTTGCAAAAATACAAAAGCAGTGAATAGAATGAATTATATTAGCTTCCTAATTTGAGTATATGCCGGAAAATCTGGTTATTATTCCAACATACAATGAAGCCGAAAACATTCAAAATGTTCTTCGCCGCACTTTTTCTCTTGATCCTGCTTTTGATGTTCTTGTGGTTGATGATAATTCTCCCGACGGGACTTTTCAGATGGTGAAAGATCTTCAGAAAGAATTCCCTCGGCTTCACCTGGAAATAAGAAAAACAAAGGACGGGCTTGGAAAAGCTTATACCCGCGGATTCAAATGGGCGCTGTCCAAAAATTATCAGTTTATTTTTGAAATGGATGCCGACCTGTCTCATAACCCCGATGATTTACCCCGCCTGCTTAATGCACTTGGAAATGGAAATGATGTCGCTGTCGGGTCAAGATACTCCCACGGCGTAAATGTTGTAAACTGGCCTATGACAAGAGTCTTGCTTTCGTTCATAGCTTCAAAATATGCACGGTTAATAACGGGGCTCCCTGTGAATGATGCTACCGCAGGATTTGTCGGATATAAAAGAGCTGTGCTGGAAACGCTGGATCTGGATAAAATTAAATTCAAAGGATATGGCTTCCAGATCGAAATGAAATATAAAGCATGGCGTAAAGGATTTAAGCTGATTGAAGTCCCTATTATTTTTACAAACCGTGTGGCGGGTGAATCAAAAATAAGTGCAAACATAATGGGAGAAGCCGTTTTCGGGGTTTTAATGTTGAGAATTAGAAGTATATTTGGAAAACTATGAAGTGGTTTTTTATTTTTTTTGTTTTTTTGTTTTTGGGCTGCACACAGACCGTTGAGCAGCCGGAAGGTTTAATCGATGAAAAAAAAATGGTCGAAATCCTTTCCGATATCTATCTTCATCAACAGACATCTTACCTCACCGAAATTAAAAACAATAAGCCTGATTTTGCCAAAATTGATGCTTATTTAATTGAAAAACACGGAGCGACCCTCAGCAATTTTGAAGAAAGCTACAAATTTTATGTGCTGAACCCGGAAAAGTACAATCAATTGCTTATGCAGGTCAGAGAAGATTTAGAGCACAGGCTTCCTGAAAAAGAACTTTTAAAAAGGGAAGAAGAACGTAAAAAATCCGAAACCGACAAAAAATGATGTTCAGGTTTCAATTACTCTTTTTTCAGAAAATCAGTGATAAATGCCAATGTTTCCTTTGGTGCTTCCAGATGTGACATATGTCCTGTTTCCAGCTCTTTTATTGAAATATTTTCTTTTCTCGGAATAATTTTCTTCAGATCCTCAGGATTTACGGCTTTGTCATATTTTCCTATCAGGATTCCTATTTTCCTTTCAAAATTTTCAAGAATCTCCGTGCGGTCAGGTCGCGCTCTCATTCCTCTCAACGCTGCTTCGACCCCTTCAAGAGAAGTTTCCTTTGCCAGTCTTTTTGCGAACTCAATTTCTTCTTTTAAACTGTCCAGATTCTTTTCTGCAAAAAGTGAGGGAATACTCATTTTGATCAATGTACCAAGATTTTTATGCGCTGTTTCAACCGCTTTAAGCCTTTGCGTTTTTTTGTCTTCGGAATCAGGCAAAGAGCTGGAATTCTGTAAAATAAATGCCTTCAGCTTTTCAGGAAAAAGTTCTGCGAATGCAAGCGTAACATATCCGCCCATCGAATGGCCCACCATAATTGTTTCCGGAATCCGAAGCTCCTCTAAAACCTCATTCACCTTTTCAGCCATCAATTCCATCGTATGGATTTTGCCGTATGATTCAGATTTTCCATGGCCGGGTAAATCTATCAAAATAACCTGATGGTCTTTGGATAATTCTTCTGTGAAAACTCTCCACATTTTCATGTTCTCCAGGTAACCGTGTAAAAAAACGATTGGATCCCCCTCTCCTTTTATTTCATAATACAACATCCCTTTCCAATTAAACTATTCCTTGTAAATTTACAGAAAGATTTCGATTATGAGATTGTGCCTGTTTTTTATCTGCTGTGTGCTTGTCCTGGTTTCATGTAAAAAAGAACCCGGTGCACCTGTTGCAAAACCTCAGAAGTTTGATCATGCTGCCTATACGGATTCCCTGAAATATGAACGCGGGAAGTCAGCTTCAAATAATAAAATTGATTCAACCCCGAAATCAGACTCAATCTATTTAAAAAAGAAGCCGGCTGAATTTCATGACAGAACAGATACCATCTTTGTGAAAATTCAAAACGGAAAAGTAAAAATCGACACCGTTAAACTTCCAAGACAAAGAATGGTTTTTATTCTGGATTCTGATACAGCCAATAAACTTAATCTAAAAGTTTCACCTCAGGATACGCTGGCCAATTTGCGGATTTCTCAAATTGTTGACAGTAAAGGGAATTCCGACGGGCCTTTTGGGCGGGAAGTACAATACAAAATCCTGGAAAAAGGGCTTCATGAAGTTATTGTTTCAGAAAGCCAGATGGCCGGTGAGCCTTGGGGCGGCCGGTTTACATTTGAAGCCACACTGGGATGGTAGCTGATTAATTTTACCTTCCGCCTCAACAAACAAACACCTCAATCTGTAACAATTCCTTATATTCGGATACAAATATGGAAGAATTAGAAACCTTTATTATGAAAAAATTTGGACTTGCATTCGCCTTTATGGGCGTTCTGGGAACAGGATCTTTTGCCCAAAAAATCGAATTTGAAGAGTATGATTTACCAAATGGTATGCACGTAATATTGCATCAGGATCATTCGGCTCCCGTTGTTGTTACTTCGGTAATGTATCATGTAGGAGCCAAAGACGAGCAACCTGACAGAACAGGATTTGCACATTTCTTCGAACATCTTTTATTTGAAGGAACCGAAAATATAGAAAGAGGCGAATGGTTTAAAATCGTTTCTTCCAATGGTGGTAAAAATAATGCAAATACAACAGATGACAGGACATATTATTACGAAGTTTTTCCGTCCAATAATTTACAGCTAGGATTATGGATGGAGTCTGAAAGATTGATGCATCCTATCATTAACCAAATCGGAGTAGACACCCAAAACGAGGTAGTAAAAGAAGAAAAAAGATTGAGGATTGACAATCAGCCGTACGGAAATATCCTGAAGGCTGTAAAACAAAATATGTTCAAAAACCACCCCTACCGTTGGACGACCATCGGTGAAATGGAACATTTGGATGCTGCCAAACTGGATGAATTTAAAGCATTTTTCAAAAAATTCTATGTTCCCAACAACGCCGTGCTGGTTGTTGCGGGTGATTTCGAAAAAGAGCAGGCGAGAAAATGGATTTCCGACTATTTTTCATCAATCCCGAAAGGAACTGTAACTCCTAAAAAACAATATGAGGAAGCTCCGATTACAAAAGAATTCCATGCGAGCTGGGAAGACCCGAATGTTCAGATCCCTATGCTGCTGACTGCTTATCGTACACCTTCTATGAAGACCCGTGATGCCCGTGTTCTGGATATGATCTCTACCATTTTGAGCGATGGAAAAAGCTCACGCCTGTACAAACGTCTTGTCGATACAGAGAAAAAGGCATTAGACGTAGGGGCGTTCAATTACAGCCAGGAAGATTATGGCACTTATTTCATTTATGCTCTGCCGGTAGGAGACACAAGCCTGGAAAGTTTATCCAAAGTATTTTCAGAAGAAATCAAAAAACTGCAAACTGATTTGATTTCCGAAAGAGAATATGAAAAATTACTGAACAAATTCGAGAATCAGTTTGTGAATGCCAATTCAAATGTAGAAGGCATAGCCCACAGCCTGGCAAATTACTATCTCTTGTATAAAGATGTAAACCTGATCAATAATGAACTGGACATTTACCGTTCCATAACACGGGAAGAGATCAGAAATATTGCCAAACAATACCTGAACGACAATCAACGATTGGTTTTGGAATACGGCCCTGAAAAAGATAAGTCACAAAACTCAACAAAATAATTACGATGAAAAAATTAGCATATATATTCATTATGGTGTTTTTAGCCGCCGGAACTCAGGCTCAGGTTGACAGAACTCAACCCCAGCCCGGCCCTTCTCCAAAAGTTAATATTGGAAAGCCTCTGTCTTTTGAATTGAAAAACGGACTGAAAGTCATGGTTGTGGAAAACCATAAGCTTCCACGCGTAACTATGACTTTAAGCATTGACAATCCACCATTTACAGAAGGAAATAAAAAAGGGATCGATGATCTTATGGGATCGATGATCGGTAACGGGACGAGTAAAATCTCAAAAGACAAGTTCCAGGAAGAAATTGATTTCATGGGCTCTACAATTAACTTTAATTCTTCAGGGGCAAATGCAAACACACTTTCCCGTTATTTTCCGAGAGTTTTGGAGTTAATGGCTCAGGGAGCGACCGATCCGTTATTTACCCAAGGTGATTTTGACAAAGAAATGACTCGTTTCGTAGACGGATTAAAATCCCAGGAAAAAAGTGTTACATCCAACGCCCAACGGGTAGAAGATGTTTTGGTTTTCGGTGCAGCTCATCCCTTTGGTGAGTTCACAACCGAAGAAAAAATAAAGGGCGTAACACTCAATGATGTTAAAACACATTATAGAAACTATTTTGCTCCCAATAATGCCTATTTGATCATTTTGGGCGATGTGAAATTTGATGAGGTAAAAAAACTGGTTGAAAAAGAATTCTCTTCATGGAAAAAAGGAGTAATTCCTTCTACTCAATACAATGAACCGACAAATGTGACAAAAACTGAACTTGATTTCGTCGATATGCCCAATGCTGTTCAGTCCGAAGTAGCCGTTCTGAGCTCGGTCAACTTAAAAATGACCGACAAGGATTATTTCCCTGCCTTGGTTGCTAATCAGATTTTGGGTGGTGATTTCAACAGCTATCTGAATATGAATCTACGCGAAGCCCACGGCTGGACTTATGGTGCGCGTTCAAGCATCAGGGGAAATAAATATACGGGTAAATTCCGTGCAGGGGCTTCTGTAAGAAACGAAGTAACCGACAGCGCCGTAGTAGAGGCTATGAAAGAATTAAACCGTCTCAGAGCTGAAAAAGTTACAGATGAAGCTCTTGCAACAGTGAAGGCTTCTTTAATCGGTAATTTCGTGATGGATGCCGAAAAACCGGAATTCATCGCCCGGCAAGCATTATTAACTCAGACACAGGGACTTCCGGTTAATTTTTATCAGAATTACATCCAAAACATTAATGCCGTCACAGTGGGAGATGTTCAAAAAGCAGCCCAGAAATATTTCTCCTACGACAATGCAAGGATTTTGGTTGTTGGAAAAGGTGCTGATGTTCTTCTCGGATTGGAGAAATTACCCTATACCATCAATTATTTTGACCGTTTCGGAAACAAAACCGCAAAACCTGAGGCGAAAAAAGTTGAAAGCAATGTAACCGTAAAATCTGTTTTAGACAAATACGTTGCGGCAATCGGAGGAGACAAAACCGGATCGGTAAAATCAATGACTGCGGTTTATGAAGCAGAGGTTCAGGGCATGAAACTTAATCTGAAATCCATTAATACAAGTGAGAAAAAAACACTGACTCTCGTAACCGGCATGGGAATGGAATTGTCAAAAACCGTTTTCAATGGCAAAACCGGGTATTCTGTAAATCAGGGACAAAGAAAAGAAATGGATGCCGAGGAAATTGCCGACTATCAATATGAGGCTCTTCCTTTTCCTGAATTAACAATGACAGGAAAAGCAGGCGTTAAAGTCGGCGGAATAGAAAATTTCAACGGAAAAGACGCTTATGTGATAACAGACGGAAAGAAAAAGCATTTCTATGATGTTGCTTCAGGGTTAAAAACCGGAACGTCAACCGAAGTTGAGGCACAGGGGCAAAAATTTGTTCAGACTATTACGTTTGGTGAATATAAAGATGTGGACGGGATCAAAATTCCTGCTGAATTTACTTTAAATATAGGAATGGATATGAACTTCAAATTAGTTGACGTGAAATTCAATGAGCCCGTTTCCGATGCAGATTTTCAATAGACTTACTTCTTACTTTATAAAAAGGGTTCGAAATCGAACCCTTTTTTATTTTTCGAAATTTAGCTTCAATCAACTGATCTTAAACTAAATTTTATTTCTTCAGGTACAAATCAAAATAATCCGAAACTTTCTGCATCAGGTGTACCCGGTCTTTTCCTATTACATTGTGCTCATAGCCCGGGTAAATGAAATAATCGACCTGAATACCGTTTGAAACAGCATTCCTCAGGAAATCTATAGAATGCTGCCAAACCACCACGTTGTCCTGTGTACCGTGAATCAGCATCAATTTCCCTTTCAGGTTTTGAGATTTATCCAATAATTTATTGGCTGCATAGCCTTCAGGATTGGTTTGCGGTGTGTCCATATAACGTTCGCCATACATCACTTCATAAAGGCTCCAGTCAAGCACCGGCCCGCCCGCAACACCGACTTTGAAAACGTCAGGCTTGCGCAGCATAAATGAAGTCGTCATAAAACCACCAAAGCTCCAGCCATGGACTCCCATTCTTTCTCCATCTACAAAAGGCAAGGATTTCAGGTAATTTACTCCTTTCATCTGGTCTTCCATTTCCACTGTTCCCAATTGCCTGAACACTGTTTGCTCAAACTTCAAGCCCCTGTTCGAGCTTCCGCGCCCATCCATTACCCAAACAACATAACCTTGTTGTGCCATATAATCGTACCAAAGATTTCCGCTTGCAGGAAAACGGTTTACATTTAACTGGACATGCGGCCCATTGTACAAATACACAATTACCGGGTATTTTTTGGTTGGGTCAAAATTCACCGGATAGATCAGTTTTCCGTACAAATCCGTTCCATCATCGGCTTTCAGTGACACGTTTTCCACTTTTGGCATATTGTAATCTGCCAACGGGTTTTTGGCCGTCAACAGGTTTTTGGTAATTTTCTTATCTGTAGAAAGGACATCAATCTTTCTCGGAGTTGTTTCGTTCGACCAGTTATCAATTGCATAAGTACCCGATTGGTTTACAATAAAATTGTGATAGCCTTTCTCCGAATCAATTCTCTCCAGTTTCCCGTTTTCCCAATTGACAGAATATAAATGCTTTTCCATCGCCCCGTCTTTTGTAGATGTAATGAGCAACTGTTTTTGCTTATCATTCTTTCCGGCAATTTCGTTAACAATCCAATTTCCTTTTGTAATCTGACTCATCAATTTTCCGTTCAGATCATATCGGTAAAGATGCATAAATCCATCGCGTTGGCTCCACCAGACAAACTCTTTTCCGTTCGGCAAAAAATACAATTCATTTTGGGGCTCAACATATTTGTCATCTGTTTCTTCAAACAACGTTTTGATTAATTTCCCGGTCAACGCGTCATATTGATTCAGCTTTAAATGATTCTGGTCACGGTTTAAAACTCCGACATAAATTGATTTTTCATCGGGATTCCATGTGACACAGGTCAAATACTGATCTTTGGGTTCGCCTGTCTCCAGAAAAATTGTATGGCCGGTTTCCGGATTATAAACCCCGATGGTTACCTGATGGGAAGTCCGGCCGGCAAAGGGATATTTGATGTTTGTATTAACTGCTGGCGTTGTGCTCCAGTCAATGATAGGATAATCTTCTACCATTGATTGATCCATCCTGTAAAATGCCAAAAGGTTTCCTTTGGGCGAAAAAAACGTTCCTTTGAAAATCCCGAATTCTTCCCTGTGGACCGATTTTCCGTTCACAATTCCGTAGCTTCCGTCTTGAGTTATCTGGTGAACTTTTCCATTTGATTCCGCCCAAAACAAGTTGTTGTCGACAACATAAGCCGCCGATTTCGTATTGGGCTCAAATTCATCGGCTTCTGAATTTTCAGGCAATGAAAAAAGCTTTTGGGTTGAATTGGATAATTTATTCCATAAAACATAATCATTGCCTGATCTGAAATAAGCCTGATTTTCATCAATCCAATTCAGCACCGGAATCGATTTTAAATTCATGCCCGAAAAATCAGTGGAACGGATCAGGGTATCGGTTTTCAGGCTTGGTAAACCTCTTGATACCAAAGCGTTTCCGTACTTTGTTTTTACACTTTCTGTAAACGCATTCTGTCCGGGAATCCATTGTAATTGCGATAAGCTTTCTACTTTCAGGTTGGTTCCAAGCCCCAAAACAGCCTCCTGCATGGTTAGATTTTTTGTTTGGGAAAAAACAGAAATTCCACTCAAAAAAGCAGAAATCAATAGTATATTTTTCATTTTCAATTATTTATTTTTCCAATTAGTTTCTTTTTGACGATAAATGTAACATCAGTTCCTGCAAATTCTTCTTTTCATTGCCGATGAAAATTTTGTTCCCGTCAATTATTACCGGGCGTTTTAAAAATGTATAATCGTTCAAAATATAGTGCTGATAATCTTTTTCCGTTAAGGTTTCATTCTTCAGATCCATCTCTTTGTACTTTTTTGCTTTTCTGGAAAACAAGGCTTCGTAGCTTCCTGCCATACTTTTCATTTCATCTAATTGCTTTGCCGTGACAGGCTGGGATTTGATCTCCTGTTTCTCAAAACCGGAAAAGTCAAATTCTTTCATAATCCTCCGGCAGGTATCGCAAGTCTGGAGATAGTAGATTTTTTTCATTTTATGAATTATTTGGTTTGGCAAATGCAAAAATATGTCCGTCGGGGTCAGCAAAATAACAAACCGCGTCACCCCAATCCCTGTCTTCAACCGGGCTGATCAGTTTCGCTCCGGATTGTACGGCATTGATAAATTCATGCTGTAAATCTTCCACATACAAATACAGTTCACATCTCGGAATACCTTTTCCCAGATCAGGATGCAATGTACTGTTTTGTAAAATTTTTTGAATTCCCGAATTGGGCATCAATCCCAATCTACAGTTTTCAGACAGTTGAAACTCCGTCATTCCCGGAACGTTCAGCACTGGGTCTTTCCGAAAGATTTTAGCATAAAACAATGTGCTTTCTTGTTGACTTTCAACATATAAAATAAATTCTATTTTCGGATATACTGACATTTTTTGTGATTATGGATAAACAATATGCCCGGAGTATAATTGCTCCACTTCAATTACCGGTGGAACATTTTTCAACACCAGGTTCCCAGTGCTGTAAATCGTTCCTGAAATTTCCTCTATCGGACTGACAATCATGTCGTTGGTGCTGCGGTGAAAAACGTTTATTTTATTTGCTGTAAGGGCTTCTGCCTCGAGTCTTCCGTTGGCTCCCCAAAAATTAACCTGGAAATTTTCTGTTGAACCCGAAATTTTAAAAACGGAAGAAACATTGTCATTAATCGTCAAAGATTCGTTTTCAATCTGCATTTCAAAAAGGCTTGAGGCGGTTTCTTCATCATTTCCCGTTTCAAGAATCAATCCAGGAAAAGTCAAAATTCCGTCTGAATAAATATAGAACTGTGATGCAGAATAAATCTTCTCCAGCACCGATGTGGAAACCAAAACTTTTGCAACGCTTGTATCGCGGAACATACCGCATCCGTTTTCATCTTTGATTTTCAATTCCCCGTCTGCAACTTCAAAAGAAATATCATTGATTAAATTTTCACCTGCTGTTACCCGAACTTTTTGTTCTGCAGATTGCTTTACAACTAGTTCAATTCCCTCCGAAATATTGATTTTGTTAAATTGTTCAACCTCAATTTGCTTCGTTACCTGCTTTCCTTGTTTTTTAAAACAATCCGGTCCTTCTTCCGAGTTACATCCCAGCATCAAAAAAGTAAAAAATATGTATAGTGCGTTTTTCATTTTCAAATCAACTATAACCTCATTCCTATTGAAAACTCCATTGCTTCGGCTTTGGAAAAGTGAGTCTTCAGGCTTGCTCCTGTAAAAATATTTTTATAAAAATAATATTTCAATCCTAAACGCTGGTAAAGCGCCGTATTGGCTTTGTATTCATCCAAGACATAAAATCCGAGTTGTCCTTCAAATGACAGCCGGTTGATAAACAGCTCATAGCCGGCAAACAATCCGATCCTCGTAGAGTTCAAATCCGGATCTACATCTAATTCAGGAAAAGCCACAGCCATATACTCGATTTCGTTTTTGTACATCGGCGAAATAAACACATCAACGCCGGCCTGTAGCGCGCTTGAACGGGTAAATTTTTTGTCCGCATACGCCGAAATAAAATAAAACGCATATTGCCCTGTTCCAATTACACGGCTTTCCTGAACACCACTGCGAAATGCCAGGTTATAATGAATCGGCTCGGAATAGGTAGAGTCACGGTTATTTCGGGGTATATAATTTCTTTCATTTTTATAATCAAAAGTATAATTCAGACCAATGTTCGCGCCAACCGTATTGGTACTGGTGTTGGGTGATTTCATCGTCCCGTTGGAATGATGAATCAGAAACGCGCCGGCCTGTAATCCTAATCCGGCAAAAATATTCTCCTTTTTAAAATTCAGCATAAAATAGGAAGAAGGCATAAAATGTGTGCTGTAGGCAACATTCCGGTAATTTTCTTCTTTATCATAAGGATTGGTGTTGTAAGCGACGCCCTCTCCTACACGGAGCATCAGATTCCGTTTCAGGAAATAAAAATTATAATGAAAGAATAAGCCATACATATCGCCCAGCGTTTCATTTTTATTGTTCTGATAATGTAGTGAAATTCCGAAATCCGGATAATCAAACCTCGACTCCCACTCCTTATCTCCAAATGTTTTTTGATTTATGGCGAGGAAAAATCCTTCGGGATGTTCCGTTATCAGGTGTTTGATCTTCTCGCTGTGAGGCAAAATGCTTGCGTAATAATAGTTCAGATCAACTGTATATTGCTTTTGATTTCCCTGTGAAAAAACAAGAACCGGCAAAAAAATAGTCAAATAGAGATAGTTCCGCATAATTTATCTGCGACCAAATTTAAACAAATCTTAAAAACGCTGTATGTTTGTACCAACAAATCAAACATTAATCAGCAAACAAATGAAATTCAATACCAAGACCATACACGGGAACCAGCGCCATGACCCTTCAACAGGAGCGGTAATGACCCCCATTTATCAGACTTCAACTTATGCACAAAGCAGCCCCGGGGTTCACCAGGGATATGAATATTCACGTGCAGCAAACCCGACAAGAACGGCTTTGGAAAGTGCTTTGGCAAGCATTGAAAACGGAACACACGGATTTGCATTCGGTTCAGGGCTGGCAGCAACAGACAGCGTGATGAAGTTATTGAGCCCGGGTGATGAGATAATTGCAATGGACGACCTGTATGGCGGTTCGTACCGAATGTTTACACGGATTTATGAACGTTACGGGTTAAACTTTCATTTCATCGACATGACGAATCCGGAAAATATTTCAGATAAGATCAATTCCAATACAAAATTAATCTGGATTGAAACACCTACCAATCCATTGATGAAAATCGTAGATATTCAGAAGGTTTGTGCCCTGATAAAAGGAAAAAACATTTTAGTCGCGGTTGACAATACCTTTGCTTCTCCTTATTTACAAAATCCATTGGACTTGGGCGCCGATATCGTGATGCATTCCGCTACGAAATATTTGGGAGGTCATTCCGATGTGGTGGCGGGAGCTTTGGTTGTAAAAAATGAAGAGTTAGCAGAAAAGATTCATTTTCAATTATTTGCCGGTGGCGGGATTTTGGGTCCTCAAGATTCTTATCTGGTTTTGAGAGGAATTAAAACCTTACATGTAAGGATGCAGCGTCATTGCGAAAACGGACAAAGGGTTGCAGAATTCCTGTCAGATCATTCGAAAGTCGGAACAGTTTATTATCCGGGCTTAAAAAATCATCCGAACCATAAAGTCGCCAAGAAGCAGATGAAAGATTTTGGAGGGATGGTTTCTTTTAATTTCAAATCGGGGGAGAAAGAAGATGCTGTTAAATTCCTGGAAAATCTGAAAGTTTTTACTCTGGCTGAAAGCCTGGGTGGTGTCGAGTCCTTGGCCAATCATCCGGCAACTATGACGCATGCTTCAATTCCCGCTGAAAAAAGAGCAGAAAAGGGAATCACAGATGATCTGGTTCGTTTGAGTGTCGGAATTGAAGATATCGAAGATTTACTGGAAGACCTGAAACAGGCTCTGATTTAGAGAATCATGTAACTGTCAAGCGTTTTCAGATAACCTGTAAGCATCTTCTATGAATTGAACCAACCCTATAGCATATCGACCATCTAAAACTGATGGGCGGTTGGTTTTCATTGCATCCGCAATTTCTTCAACTGCCCTGGGATGAAAATTCTTAATTTCAGTGGAAAGATTTGCCTGAGAACAAACTATATTTTTCAGGTTACTGTATTTGAGCTCGTTCAGGTATTGATCTCCAATTTTAACCGTTCCTTTTTCGGCTATGATGATGATACCACTCTCATAATTTTTCTCAAATACCGAAGTGGTAAAAATCATATTTCCCTGCGATCCGTCGGCAATAAAATCAAGTTTTCCACTATCGGCAAATTCAGTAATTCCCTGGTGATTAAAATTATAAAAAGATGATTTTGTGCACTTTACATTATCAAACCAATAATTAATGATGTCTATGAAATGAGAGAATTGAGTAAATAAAACTCCGCCGTCCATTTCATTGGTCCCATGCCATTCGCGGGTATTATAATAATTCTTATTCCGGTTCCAGTAACATTGGATATTGATCATGTAAATTTCTCCCAAAGAGTTATTTTCCAATAATTTTTTTACATAGCTCACGGGAGGTGAAAAACGCAATTGCATGGAAGAAAATACGCGTTTATTATATTTTTCAGCTGTTTCCAGAATTTCTTTCGCATGGATTGTATTGAGTGCGATGGGCTTTTCTATGAAAACATTTTTCCCGGCCTTCAGACATCTGATCGCGTGGTCCCTATGCAATCCGTTGGGTGTGGCAATCACAACAACATCGGTTTCCTTGTCTTCGTTTAAAAAACTTTCCAAAGTTTTATATACCGGCACTTCAGTATTTTCGTCTTCAAAATTAATATCAATAACCGAAACCAGTTTTACTCCTTCTGTTTGCTCAATTGCCTGCTTATGGACTCTTCCAATATGGCCATATCCTAAAAGTGAGAATTTTAACATTTTTTGATTTAATTTCTTCTCGAAGAGTATTGTTCCAGGTATTTATTAAATTGAATCAAAAGAATAATTGAAGATGCCAGCACCAGCCCATAAAGAGCATATTTTAACATTTGATTTTCCCACAAAGAAGAGTTTCCCACAGACCGAAGGTTTGAAATTACCTGTATTCCCTTTTCTGTGTCAGCTTTCATCCGCATGGTTCCGTAAAGACGTTTGATGAATATTTCTTTATATCTAAGCAAGTCTGCTTCTACATTACCCCTTGATGCAGTATTAACAACGGTTTGATCAATTCCGCTTTGATTGGGGTTTCTATTGGCTTCAGCTCTCGCTATAAACATTGTATCAATACCCCTAATGCTTGATTTTAACTCATTTTCAAGCACGTTCAAGGCCAGTAATTTTGATTCCTGCTCTCTTTTTACCCCGGGAAGCATGTTCAGGTAGTCAATCATCCTACTTTGGATGTTTTGAGGTGAAAGATCGCTTTTCACCTTCAGTTTAATTTTTTGGAAAGAATAATCCGTCTTCTCCATATTGGATTTATGGTCTTTTAAATCAAAACTCTGATAAAAAAGAGTATCGGTATCGAATCCCCTCAATGTGGCCGTTTCTATATTTTCGAAATAGCTATTTACAACATCATCAAGACGGGGAATTGCCTCCTGCTCCATTTTTGCTATTCCTAAACTTTTTGCCAGAGCAACTCCCTCTTCATTGGGGTTTGAATTCTGTGCTCCCTGATTATTTATTTCGTTGGAAAGCGCATATAGTTCATAATTACTTATTGGGTTTGCCTTCACAACCATTTCATAACTTTTCATAGATGTTCCCCCGCTTAGCATCGGTCTGATAAATTTACCGTAAACCGCCCCAATCACCATAAGCGAAATCACCAAAATCCAGTTTCTTTTCAATAAAATGATAAACCAAATGATCAATTCAACCAGTTTCCAGATTAACTTGAAAATGGATTTAATTCCATTCTTAAAATAATTGAGCAACTTGATCAAATCGACTTCCTCGTTATTTTGGTTGGGGCTGTTGTAAACTTCCTGGCTCATATTTTTAGCAAAATTTGGATAAAGATAACTTTAAATTTTTTATTTCATATTTTCGTTTTGTTTCAAAACTGCTGTCATTTCAGCAAATGCAAATTTATATATTTGTTTCCTAAACTGATAATGAAACTTTTGGCTAATTTATTTATATCGGCTTTTTTATACTTTAAAAAAAGAAAACTCCTGTTTTTTTCAGCAGTTCTCTTTATTTTGATTCTGCTTGGGTATTGGGCCTCGCGAATGAAATTCGAAGAAGACGTCTCCAAGTTAATCCCCTCATCGGAAGATTCAGAAACCATCAATCTCGTATTAAAAAATGTCAATTTTGCCGACAAAATCGTAATCAATGTTTCGACCGATAAGACAAATAATTCAACTCAATTACAATCATATGCAGACAGCCTGAACGCAGAGCTTTTTGAAAATCCCAATATCGGAAAGGTCCAGACAAAATTTGAAGACGGTAAAATGGCAGAACTCTTGGATTTTGTTTCTACCCATCTTCCTCTTTATCTCGATGAAAAAGATTATGCAAAAATTGATTCTTTGCTGCAGCCAAAAAATATTTCCTTAAAGGTTGGCGAAACATATCGTTCCATCATTTCCCCTTCCGGAATGGCCACCACACAAATGGTCCGGTCCGACCCTCTCGGGCTGGATTTTATGGCACTCAAAAAATTTCAGCGCTTACAGTCAGGCGAAGGGTTTACGGTCGAAAATGGTTATCTGACACATAAAAACGGTAAAAATGTTTTTGTTTTTGTAACACCAAAAGCTTCCGCCAATGAAACTTCTCAAAACACTCAACTGGTTAAAGATTTGCATGAGGTCATTGGGAAATTAAATTCAATTTTTAAAGAGGACGGTGTACAGGCCGAATTTTTCGGCGCAACTCCTGTTTCTGTTGCCAACGCCGACCGTATAAAAAGCGACATTATTCTCACATTAACCATTTCTGTGGTTCTTCTTTTTACCCTTTTCATTTATTTTTACAGGAAACCGCATATTCCGGTTATCATTATCATCCCGGCCCTTTTCGGAAGCCTTCTTGGAATGGCCGTTCTTTATTTTATGAAGGGAACTATTTCGGCAATTTCCATTGGGATCGGTTCCGTTTTACTCGGGCTGACTTTAGATTATTCGCTGCACATCTTAAGCCATTACAGAAGCACCGGCGATATTGAAAAATTATTTAAAAGCACCGTAAAGCCCCTTCTGATTTGTGCTGTTTTCACCGCTGCCGATTTTCTTTGTCTGATTTTCCTGAAATCCGATGTATTAAAAGACCTGGGGGTGTTTTCTGCCGTCAGCGTTTTAGGTGCTGCTGTATTCGCTCTGCTTTTCATTCCACAAGTCTATTCACCTCAAAATTCCGTCGAAATCAAGCAAAATACATTTATCGATAAGCTGGCCTCATATGATTTCAGCCGGAATAAGTTTTTGCTGATTTTTTCTCTCTTATTAATCATTGTCAGCCTTTTTACTTATGAAAATGTCGGATTCGAAAATGATCTGAACAAATTGAATTATATGCCGGAGGAATTGCAGAAGGCTGAAAATGAACTTGATAAATTAACCGATTATTCTTCTAAGTCCATTTATATTGCGGCCTATGGAAATGATTTTGCCGAAGCGTTTGAAGCCAACTCCAGATTATACGATCATCTTTTGCGGGCCGAACAAGAAAATGAAATCCTGAACTTCAGCTCCATTGGCGGAATTGCACTTTCCGAGCAGGACCAGGAAAAGAAAATCGACCGTTGGAATGCTTTCTGGACCGAAGAACGGAAAGAAAACCTGAAAATGCAGTTGATTTCCGATGGAAAAAAATACGGATTCAAGCAAAATACCTTTTATCCGTTCTTTACAAAGCTGGATGAGGAATATTCTCCTGAAAATCTAATGGAGAATACCTTTTTAAATGATTTATTTCTGAATGAATTTATCAAGAAGGAAAAAGGACTGGTTACCATTACCTCTTCTTTGAAAACCGAAAATACCAATGCCGAAAAAACAATTCAGCAATTTTCAGGAGAGAAAAATATCCTGGTCATTGACCGGAAACATTTGCAGGAAACATTTTTATCCAACCTGGAAACAGACTTCAATAATTTATTTTTTATTTCCTCCATTGTTGTTTTTGTGATTTTGTTCCTGTTTTTCGGATCAATTGAGCTGACCCTTATAACCAACATCCCGATTTTCGCCGGATGGCTTGTAACACTTGGAATGATGGGGCTTTTTAATCTTAATTTCAATGCGTTCAATATTATTATCACTACATTGATTTTCGGGTTGGGGGTAGATTATTCTATTTTCGTTACCCGTGGATTGATTGAAAAATATACCTACGGAACCGATGAAATGCCTGCTTTCAAATCGGGGATTCTGATGTCGGCATTGGCAACAATTCTATGTTTCGGGGCGCTGGTTTTTGCCAAACACCCCGCCATTTATTCCATTTCGTGGATTCCCGTCATCGGGCTTGCGGTAGTGGTCTTGATGTCCTTTACAATTCAACCTTGGCTGTTCCGGTTTTTTATACAAAAACCGCAGGACAAGGGCAATACACCCAGCACAATACTCAATGTAATTTATACATTTTTCACATTCGGGTATTTTTTCGCCGCCGGGTTCATGCTGAATGTTCTGGCGCAAATTTTAATTCCGGTTATTCCTGTCAGCAAAAAGAAAAAATTCGGCGCTTTTCATTCAGTAATGCAGAAATATTTTTGGCTGCTTATGTATGGAACACCATTTGTTCCCATTAAAAAAATAGGAGAAGAAAATATTGATTTCTCCAAGCCGAAAATCATCATCGCTAATCATACTTCACAACTTGACACGCCAACAATGGGCATGCTTCATAACAAATTGATTTTTATGGTCAACAGCAGGGTTCTGAAGTCAAAATTCTTTGGGAAAGCAATTCAAATGGCCGGGTTTTATAAATCATCTGAAAATTACGAAGAGGGTGTTAAAAGCCTGAAAGAAAAAATTAAACAGGGTTATTCCATCGTTGTTTTCCCGGAAGGGACGCGTTCGATGACCTCCGTCATTCACCGTTTTCATAAAGGGGCGTTTTATCTTTCGGAAAAATTAAATCTGGATATTCAACCCATCTTGATTAGAGGTAATGCCGATTTGTTGCCTAAAAATGATAACCTACTGAAGTCCGGAAAGTTAACACTTGAATTTTTACCGGTTATTCGACATGATGATGAATCGTTTGGAAGAAATTATTCTGAACGCACCCGGAACATTAGCAAATACTTCAAATCGAAGTTTACTGAATTGAAAAGACGGGAAGAAGGTGAAAACTATTTCAAAAATAAACTGACGTTCAATTATATATATAAACCAAAATACATCAGGAAAGAATTCAGATCCGATTTTGAATCCAATAAAAAAACTTATTACAAACTGTTGGAAATCATTCCGGTTAAAGGAAGAATTTTACATTTAGGGTGTGGGTATGGCATTTTGGATTTCCTGCTGGTATATGATTCCGCTTTGCGGTATGTAATGGGATGGGACAGCAATTATGAAAAAATTCAAATTGCTCAAAATACGTTTACGGCAAATCGTTTTCCTGTTAAATTTCAATCAGAATTTCCTGAAATCCCGGCAGTTTTTGATTTTGTAATCGTGCAGAATCTTTTGGAAAAAGCACGATTTGAAAAATTGGTTAATTTAGAAGAATGGGAATGGATTTTCTCAGAAAATAATTTGGGCGTTTTCAAAAATAAAAATGCAGGAAGAATTTGACATAATTATTATAGGAAGCGGATTAGGCGGGCTGGTTTGCGCCAACATACTGGCACGTGAGGGCCTGAAAGTGCTGGTGCTGGAAAAAAACCAACAATTTGGCGGAAATCTTCAGACTTTTTCACGGGACAAAATCATTTTTGACACAGGAGTCCACTACATCGGCGGGCTTTTGCCAGGTCAGAATCTGCATAAATATTTTTATTACCTGGGCATTGCCGATCAGTTGAAAATCCAGCGGATGGATCTGGACGGTTATGATTATGTAACTTTTGACCACGACCCAAATGAGTACCCATACGCACAGGGTTATGAGAATTTCATAGAGCAGTTATCTTTATTTTTTCCGGAAGAACGGGAAGCTATTCATTCATATGTCGAAAAAATGAAGCTGGTGTGCGAGAGTTTTCCTCTGTATAAGGTAGAAGCCAATGAAAATCCGGTTTTCAATGAGGGCCTGATGTCTCTGAAAGCAAGCGAAGTAATTCGGGAATTGACAGACAATCCAAAATTACAGGCAGTTTTGACTGGGACAAATTTTTTATATGCCGGAGTTGAAAGTAAAACGCCGTTTTATGTTCATTCACTTTCCATCAATTCTTATATAGAAAGCGCCTGGAGATGTGTAAATGGCGGCAGTCAGATTTCCAAGCTTTTGATTCGGGAAATCCGAAAGATGGGCGGAAAAGTACTGAAACACAAAAAAGTGGTTTCGATCTCTGTCAGCCAGGAAGGAGAGGCTGAATTTGTAAAAACTTCAGATGGAAATATTTATAATGGAAAACATTTTATCTCAAATATCGACCCCAAGAAAACTTTGCAGCTGATTGAGAATTACCCATTGAAAAAAAGTTATCTGAAAAGAATCAATGATTCGGAAGATACCATCTCGTCATTTAGTTTATACATTACCTTGAAGCCCAACTGTTTTCCTTATCTGAAGCATAACTATTATCATTTTAAAGATCTCTCAAAAGTTTGGTCCAGCATTTATTATAAACCCGAAAACTGGCCGGAAAGTTATATGGTTTCATTCAGCGCCAAGTCTGAAAATGACGGCTGGTCAGATGGGATCAGCGTACTGGCCTATATGCGGTATGAAGAAGTTGAAAAATGGAAAGAAACCTTCAATACAGTAACTGAAAAGGATGAGCGTGGCTGTGAATATGAGAATTTCAAAGCGGAAAAAACCGAAATCCTGCTGAATGAACTGGAGAAAAAATTCCCAGACATCAGAAAATGCATCCAATCTACTTACGTCGCCACTCCCCTTACCTACCGGGACTATATTGGCAGTTCCACTGGTTGTATGTACGGGTTTGCAAAAGATGCAGATTTTCCTTTGAAAAATTATCTTCCACCCAGAACGAAAATCAAAAATCTTCTTCTCACAGGGCAAAGCATCAGTATGCATGGAATTTTAGGGGTAACCATAGGTGCCGTTCTGACTTGTTCCGAGCTAATCGGCAGAAAAAAACTGATTGATAAAATAAATTCTACATACAAAAAATCAACGTAAAACTTTAATTTTGAATCATGGGAGAATTTAATTTGCCGCCTGTCGACCGTGTGCAGGGAATTACAAAAGAAGAATTCATCAAAAAATATTACAAACCTAAACGACCCGTTCTGATAGAAGGCTTAACAGATTCCTGGAATGATAAATGGAGGTTTGATTACATCAGGGAAATTGCCGGCGACCAAATCGTTCCGCTTTACAACAACGAACCCACCAAAGGAAATAAAAGTTCATACGAACCCGCTACTCACATGAAAATGAGCGAATACATTGATTTGCTTCGCTCTCAACCTACCGACCTGCGGATCTTCTTTTATATGGTAAAAGATAATCTGCCTCAATTACTAAATGATTTTGAGTATCCCGACATAGGATTGAAATATTTCAAACGTATTCCGGCCTTGTTTTTCGGCGGAAGCAAAGCAAGAGTTTTTATGCATTACGACATTGACCTGGGTGACAACCTCCATGTTCATTTTGAAGGACATAAGCGGGTCTTGCTTTTCGGCCCGGATCAGAACACCAATCTTTATAAAGTTCCTATGTCAATCCACAACATGGATTCAATTGATATGAGCAACCCCGATTTTGAAAAATTTCCCGCATTGAAAAATGTTCAGGGATTTGAAGCCAATATGAAGCACGGCGACGCACTCTATATTCCGGGCGAATGGTGGCATTACATTTCGTACCTGAACGGTGGATTTTCTATCTCACTCCGCGCATTGCCGCAAGATCCGAAGCGATTTTTGGGAATGATGTACAATGTGTTTTTTATGAGGCACCTGGATTATTGCATCAGAAAATTCCTTGGCCAGAAATGGATTGACTATAAAGAAAAATGGGCCTATAGACGGACACACAGGAAATCAGGGATCACTCTTTGATCAGGTAAACTGCTCTCCTTTATTTAATTTTAAATCACTGACAAACGCCTTAATTGCCTGATCTTTCTCCATTGGACAGATCAACAGCGCGTTTTCGGTATCGACCACGATATAATTGTCAAGCCCGTCCACAATAATGGCTTTGTTTTGTGAAGTATAAATCAATGAATCCGTTGTATTGTAGGCCAAAATATGCTTCCCTCTTTTTACATTGTTTCCTCCGTTTTTTTCAAGATTATCATACAATGATTTCCAGGTCCCTAAATCTGACCACCCAAAGGAAGAAGGAATTACATACACGTTGTCCGCTTTTTCCATAATCCCGTTGTCAATTGAAATAAACTGAACGGTGGAGTATATTTTCTTCATCTGCTCTTTTCCTTTTTCGCTCGAAATAGAATCCGGTATTCCGCCAAAAGAATCGTACATTTCAGGAAGGTATTCTTTAAATGAATGTAAGATGGTTTTGGCCTTCCAGATAAAAATTCCCGCATTCCATAAAAAGTCTCCCGATCTATAGAATACTTCTGCCAGGTCGATTCCGGGTTTTTCGGTAAAGGTCTTTACTTTTTTAATTTCCGATTTCTCGTCGGGGAAATATTGTATATAACCATAACCGGTGTCCGGTCTTGTCGGTTGAATTCCCAGCGTTACCAAAATTTCATTTTTCTCCGCCTGGTCAAGAGCCAGCTCCAGTTTCTGAACGAAAATATTTTCATCAAGGATTACATGGTCTGAGGGTGCAACCACAATATTGGCTTCAGGATTTTTCTCATGAATCAGCATCGCCGCATACAAATTGCATGGAGCAGTGTTCATTCCTTTCGGCTCGGCAATTACCCGCTCCTTTTCTATTTTAGGTAATTGTTCAAGGGTCAAATCCACATATTCTTCCAATGTGATCACATAAATTTGGTTTTGAGGGATTATTTTGCTCAAACGGTCAAAAGTCTGCTGTAAAAAAGTTTTTCCTGTCCCTAAAAAATCATGGAATTGTTTGGGATAACCCGATGTGCTCAAAGGCCAAAACCTTGAGCCGATCCCGCCTGCCATGATCACTCCAAAATAGTTGTTGTTCATTCTTCGATTATTTCATCAATAATTGCCTGCCCATTTACCAAATACAGTTTTCCCGTTTTGGCTTCTTTGCAAATATACCTTATTTTTCGCTTTTCTCCTTTTTGAAAAATTCTTTTTCCCAGTCTGAATTTCTGATTTTCTTCCAGGTTTTCCAGGATTCTTCCGGATTCATTCTCTTCCAAAAATAATTTTGTCCGTATGCGACGGTCAGAAATCAGGTTAGCTTTAGGACTTGCTGCGTGTTTTAAAATAACCGGCTTTAAGTCTTCGCTATAAACCTCTGTCGATTCCATCAGCAATTTGCCGAAAACACCCTTCCACTCTTTTCCATGTGATTTCATTTTCTCCGGATAATTTTCATGTACCAGCAAATGTGCGATTTCGTGCGTCAGCACAAAAAAAAACGCTTCCGGCTTCAATTCTCTGTCAATCGTAATCTGATGGACTCCTCTGTCTCTCAGAAAAATATAATCACCCAGCTTGGTTTTACGTGAACGTTTAAGTTTAAGAATCAGGTTCACCCCTTCCAGCCATTTTTCCACATAAGCCATGCCTCCCGGAGGAAGATATTTTTTCAGCGGCATTAAATCCATGAGCGAAAGTTAAAAAAACTTGCATGACAAAAAAAGTCCTAATTTTGCACGATATGTTGAAATTATTAGGTTTCATTGGTGCATATTGCATTTTCCTTGGAAAAGTTTTTAAAAAACCTCAGGGATCCAAAGTTTTCAGGAAACTCATCATGCGCGAAGTGTACGATTTGGGGATGAGCTCCGTAGGGCTCGTTTCTTTCATTTCCCTTTTTATGGGAGCCGTAACGGCAATTCAGATGGCACAAAATTTCCAGGGAGCAGATATTCCCGTTCCCAATTATTATATTTCTTACGCTACCAAAGTGGTTTTGATCCTGGAATTTTCTCCAACGATCATTTCCCTGATCCTTGCCGGAAAGGTCGGCTCATATATTGCTTCCAGTATTGGAACTATGCGGGTTACTGAACAAATTGATGCTTTGGACGTGATGGGGATTAATTCTCCTTCATTCCTGGTAATGCCCAAAATCATTGCTTCAGTATTTTTTAATCCTATTTTGATCATGATCAGTATCGGGATGGGGCTGGTTGGCGGATATCTAATTGGCGAAGCTACGCAAATGTGGTCCAGTTCAGATTACATAATCGGGCTTCAGATGCCTATGGCACCTCGTTTGTTTGTCTACACTTTTGTCAAGACCATTTGTTTTGCTTTTGTGATTGCAACCGTACCGGCTTTTTACGGTTACCATGTAAAAGGCGGATCGCTGGAAGTAGGTCGTTCCAGTACGTCGGCAGTAGTCTGGACCTCGGTTATTCTGATTATTCTGAACTTAATATTAACCCAAACGATTTTGAGCTGATGATAGAGATAAAGGATTTAAAAAAATCGTTTGAAGATATTGAGGTCTTAAAAGGGATCTCAACCGTATTCGAAACCGGAAAGACCAATCTGATTATCGGACAAAGCGGCTCGGGGAAAACCGTGCTTTTGAAGTGCCTGACCGGATTAATTACCCCCACTTCCGGGCAGGTTTTATTCGATGGGCAGAATACCACAAAATATAATTATCAGGAACGTCAACAGCTGAGAGGCGAAATCGGAACTGTTTTTCAGGGAAGCGCTTTGTTTGATTCCATGACTGTTTTAGAAAACGTACGCTTCCCTCTGGAAATGTTCTCCAGTTTTTCCATGAAAGAAATGGACAAACGTTCAGAAGAGGTTCTGGAGCGCGTCAATCTGACCAAGGAGTCTTTCAATAAGTTTCCGTCAGAAATTTCCGGAGGAATGCAGAAGAGAGTTGCAATCGCCCGCGCGATTGTAAACAAGCCTAAATATTTGTTTGCCGATGAACCCAATTCCGGCCTTGACCCGAAAACATCTATGGTCATTGATCAGCTATTACATGAACTAACCGTAGAATATAATACGACAACCATCATCAACACGCATGATATGAATTCAGTAATGGAAATAGGGGAAAATATTATTTTCCTTAAAAACGGATTTAAAGAATGGGAGGGTGACAAAAATGAAATCCTGACGGCAGACAATGAAGCGGTCATAGATTTCGTTTATTCTTCAAAGCTATTTACCAAATTGCGTGAAGTGCTGTTGAAAGAAAAATCTAATTCAATAAAAAAATAAAAAGTTATGAAGAGACTAATGTTATTAGGGATGATCCTGACGGGATTTTATTCATTTGCACAAAACAGCCAGTTCGGTATCAAAGCCGGTGGCGTTTTCAACGGAGACAAAGGTGTAGTTAAATCTGCGACTGGCGCTTACGAAGATAAGGGCGAAGGTTCCGTTGGGTTTCAGGCAGGAGCGATGGTCAGAATAAAAGCAGGCGGCATGTATGTTCAGCCGGAACTGCTTTATACTTCATTCAAAAATGAATACGATGATCCTTCCGGAAATTCTTTTGAAATTGGAAAAAGACGGTTGGATTTGCCTGTGAATGTGGGAAAAACTTTTGTTGCCGGATTGATTCAGTTCCAGTTAGGACCGGTATTTTCTTATTATTTTGAAGACGATATTTCACTAAGCGACATAGAAAATGCAGACCGTGATGAATTTAACGTAGGGTTTCAATTGGGAACAGGTTTAAATCTGAAAAACTTTGTATTTGACCTGCGTTATGAATTCGGATTCGGAAAGAATTCTTCCAAATTCGTTCAAGACACCTGGGGATTTGAAACCGAAAACCGTTCGAAACTATTGAATTTATCCGTCGGATATTTCTTTTAAATCAAAAGAAACAAAAACATTTAATCCTCAATTTGTTAGAAAACATTTTGGGGATTTTGATTTTTACGGTTTAATTTTGGGTTGATTTCTTAAAATTATCTATTTTTGCACACTTGAAATTCAAACAAAATGGCGAAAGGCAGAAAAAAACAAGAATATACAACCGAAAAAGTCCTAGACAGCTTAAACGAAACGGCTTACAAAGCAGAAAACTTTTTCGAAAGACATTCAAAACTCATCATTAGTGTTCTCGGGGCTTTGGCTTTGATTGCTATCGGATACTTCGTTTATCTTAAAACCGTTCTCGAGCCAAAATCTGAAAAAGCTTTTGTCGAAATGACCCAGGCAGATGAATATTTCAAACAAGACTCTGTATTGCTTGCACTGAAAGGAAGCCCTGGAAGCTTTCAGGGTTATGAGCAAATCGTAGAAAATTACGGAGGAACGAAAGGTGGAAATATTGCCCGCTATAAAGCCGGTGTTGCTTACTACCGTTTGGGCGATTTTGCCTCTGCGGTTTCCAGCCTTGAGAAATTTGAAACAGAAGATGAGATTTTAACTGCCCAGAAAAACGGAATGATCGGCAATGCTTTGGTCGAATCGGGAAAACTGGAACAAGGCCTGCCTTACTATGTAAAAGCCGCCAAAGCAACAAACCTGGAAGCAATCCAGACGCTTTACTATACAAAAGCAGGAAAATTGGCGATTCAGCTAAACAAGAATGCCGATGCTCTAAAATATTTCCAGACATTGGCAGATAAATACCCGAATGCCGGTGGAGGAGAGGTCGACAAATTTGTGGAAAGATTAAAATACGCAACAGGTGGCAACGGAAAATAAAAACCTGTCGGCTTACGATAAAACAAAATTACCCAATGCCGAAGCCTATCGTTTCGGCATTGTTGTTTCACAATGGAACAACCACATTACCCACAACCTGCAAAAAGGAGCGGTTGAAGCTTTACTTGATTTGGGAGCAAAAAAGAAAAATATTTCTGATTATGAAGTTCCCGGAAGTTTCGAATTAATTTTCGGAGCAAGCCAGCTTTGCAAAAAAGGAAATTTTGACGCCATCATTGTCATCGGAAGTGTGATCAGGGGCGAAACCGCCCATTTTGATTACGTCTGCCAGGGCGTTACGCAGGGCATTAAAGATTTAAATGTGAAATATGACACACCGGTAATTTTCTGTGTTTTAACCGACGACAATGAGCAGCAATCCATTGACCGTTCCGGCGGAAAACATGGCAACAAAGGAACAGAAGCGGGTGTTACGGCAGTTGTGATGGCTTCGCTAAAGAATCAAATGAAAGGTTAATTCTTAAAAATCTGACTTCTGAATTCTTAATTCTAAATCCAACATCTTACCTTTGTAAACTATGATTTCCACAGGAGATGTAATTCAATTGCTGCCCGACCACGTAGCCAATCAGATTGCGGCGGGAGAGGTCGTTCAGCGCCCTGCTTCAGTTGTAAAAGAGCTGATTGAAAATGCAGTAGATGCAGGAGCAACAGAAATCAGCCTGATTGTAAAAGACGCAGGAAGAACGCTGATTCAGGTCATTGATAACGGTTCGGGAATGAGTGTTACAGATCTGCGCCTGGCTTTTGAACGCCACGCCACCTCCAAAATCCGGACGACAGAAGACATTTTCCACATCCAGACCAAAGGTTTTCGTGGCGAGGCGCTTGCTTCCATTGCTGCAGTAGCACAGGTAGAAGCGGTCTCAAAAAAGAATTCAGATGAATTGGGAAATAAGCTCATCATAGAGGGTGGGTCCGTCAGAGATCAATTACCCATAATCTCTCAGGACGGAACTTCCATTTCGGTTAAAAACCTGTTCTACAATGTTCCCGCCAGGCGAAATTTCCTGAAATCCAACCAGGTGGAATTACGGCATATTCAGGATGAATTCCTACGTGTAGCGCTGGCGCATGAACAGGTTAATTTTAAGTTTTTTCACAACGATTCGGAAGTATACATCCTCAAAAGCGGAAATTTCAAGCAGCGGATCGTGCAGGTGTTCGGGAGAAAAATCGAATCACAACTCGTGCCGGTTTCGGAAGAAACGGAAATTGTAAAAATAAATGGCTTTGCCGGCAAGCCTGAAAGTGCAAAAAAACAGCGTGGTGAACAGTATTTTTTTGTGAATTACCGGTTTATAAAAAGCAATTATTTACACAAAGCAATTTCTGATGCGTTTGAAAACCTGCTGCCAAATCAATATGTTCCTTCCTATTTTTTATTTTTGGAAATTGATCCGGCTAAAATTGATATCAACATTCATCCCACCAAAACCGAAATCAAATTTGAAGACGAATATGCAATTTATGCTGTTTTACGTTCTGCGGTAAAACATGCTTTAGGACAATTCAATATAGCGCCTTCGCTGGATTTTGACCAAAACCCCGACTGGGCATTCATTCCTTCAAGGCCGCAAAATAAGGAAATAAAGGCTCCGGAAATCAAAGTTGACCGTAATTACAATCCGTTTGAAGGCAAAGTTTCACAAAATGAAATCAAGCCGATTGAAGATTTATACAAATCTTTTTCTGAATTTGAGATTGAAAATTATCATCCGCAAACGCTTTTGAGCAAAGAAGAATTTGCCTTAACGGAATTAAGTGTTTTTCAGTGGCAGAACAAATACCTCGTCGCAAAGCACAAAGGCGAGCTGCTTGTCATTGACCAGAACCGTGCGCATCAACTAGTATTGTTTGAACATTTCAAAAAATCAGGGAGTGGCAACGCACTTAGCCAAAGGTTGTTATTTCCGATAGAAATTCAGCTCAGTAAAAGCGAGATTAATTCATTGAAAATTTTTGAGCTGGATTTGGTTAAATTCGGATTCGATCTGGATTTCGGGCAAAACGAAATCTCGGTTACCGCCATTCCGACTGATGTTCAGAATGAACATATACCTGCCATTTTTTCCGATTTCATCCACGAACTCGAAACACACGACAAAATCAGCTTTGAAAAAGAAATCGCCAAAATTGTCGCTAAAAATTCTGCCATAAAAAAGGGTGAAAGTATGCTTCCTGAACAAGCGAAGCATTTGGCACACCAATTGTTGCAGTTGGATGAACCGAATTTTTCCCCTTACGGAAAACCGGTTTTCGTTCAAATTCACGAAAGTGAAATCATTAAGAAATTAAAATAAAATATGTTCAATCAACCCGTTCCGGCTATTACCAAAAATTTATTGATTATCAATGGATTATTCTTTTTGGCAAAAATTGTTTTTGAATCCCGGGGGATTAATCTTGACGTTTATCTGGCTGCATTTTATCCGGAGTCTGTCAATTTCCATTGGTGGCAGGTTATTACACATATGTTCATGCATGCAAATTTCTCCCATATTTTGTTCAATATGTTTGCTTTATGGATGTTTGGGTCTGTGGTGGAGCAAACGCTGGGGGCAAAAAAATTTCTTATTCTTTATTTCCTCGCCGGACTGGGGTCTTTTGTTTTGTTTAATTTTACAAATTATTTACAGATTGAACAGTTGAAGCCCGCTGTCGAAAGTATGGGCTTCAATCTGACTGAAATTGTAAATGCTAAAAATCCTATAGAACCTAATATGTATCCTTCATTTGGAGCCGGTGCGCCGGAATCTGCCAAAGAATTGCTTGCATACTTTACACGCCCTATGGTAGGTGCTTCCGGAGCTATTTATGGCGTTTTAGTAGCATTCGGGGTGCTTTATCCTGAAGCGAAACTCGCATTGATTTTTCTGCCAATTCCAGTTAAAGCAAAATATTTCATCCCGATTATGATTGCACTGGAATTCTTTCTGGCAATTCAAAATTATGCTTGGAATCCGATTGCGCATTTCGCACATATTGGCGGTGCGATTATAGGGTTTATACTGGTAAAGGCCTGGAAGAAAAAATTACACAGAGAATGGTGATATGAATGATTTAATCCAACAATTAAAAACAAAATTCAGAGAGGGAGATGTTTCTGTGAAATTGATTTTCATCAATATCGCTGTATTTATAATAACGGCTATTGTAGATTTCATCTTCTTTCGTGGAAGTGTTTTGGGAATAGATCAGTATTTCGGGGCACGGCCATCAATTGAAGGCTTTTTCAATCGGCCTTGGGGCATTCTCACATATTCTTTTTTCCATGGAAGCCCATTACATCTCGTTTTGAATATGATAATGGTTTATTTCGTGGGAAAATTGTTTTTACGCTATTTCCGAAATGAAGATCTCCTGACCTTTTATTTATGGGGAGCTTTGGGTGGAGCACTATTCTTCATGATTTTTTCCGGTATTTTGAATTACGGACAAATCCTCATTGGTGCTTCTGCAGCCGTTTACGCCATATTCTTTGCACTCGTCGCCTACATTCCGAAAACTAAGGTACAGCTGATGTTTATCAACCTGAACATTCCCCTGGATTATGTCGGGTATTTTTTAATAGGATACGATTTGCTGATGATACTATCGGGGCAATTTGATTGGCTCAACATATCGGACCATAATATCGGCGGACATATTTCGCATTTAGGTGGGGCTGCTTTTGGTTTTTTGTATATGAAACAATTTGAAAAGGGAAATGATTTCCTGGGAGGCTTTATTTATAAATTATTTTATAAAAACCCTAAGTCGCATAACATCAAAACGAAGAAACCACCAAAAGATGATTATGAATTTAATTCTCAAAAAATTGAGAAACAGCAGAAAGTTGACAGAATCCTTGATAAAATCTCACGTTCCGGATATGAGAGTCTGAGCAAGGAAGAAAAAGATTTACTTTTTAAATCTGGAAAAAATGATTAACCGGCTCTTTCGTTTAACCGGGTTAGATCCCGTTTTTTTTGTTTCCCATTTACTGTTTTTGGGAATTACATACACTATCTACCTAGCTCCGCATATCGCACCTTCCACTTTTCCTTATTTCGGCATAATTCCCATTATTTACCCGCTCCTGGTATTGGCAAATATCTTGTTGATTATTATTTTATTTTGGCGAAGGGTTTCTTTTGCGTTTTTGTTTCTGGTCTTGTCTATTGGTCTATACAAGCCCCTGTCAAAAACTTATCAATATTTTGGAAAAGAACCCGATATTGAGTCCAACTTCAAGATAATCACACTCAACGGGCATTATTTGAAAAAAGACGGTTTTACGGAATTCTTCAGCAGGGAAAACCCAGATGTCGTTTTATTACAGGAAGTCTACTGGAAAAACAAAAAATTTAAAATCCTGAGAAAAACAGCATTCAAAGACTATTATCATGAAAAAAACTCAATCGTTCAGGTGTTAAGCAAATACCCGATTGTGGAATTTCAAAAAATATTTTCCGGAGAAAACGGAACTTCGGCATGTGCCGCTTATGCCGATATAGATACGGGAAAAGATACGATCCGTATTATCAATGTTTACCTTGAGCCCATGTCAATTGATAAAAAATTGGTTGAAGGGAGCTTAGATACAGAGACAACAGAAGAAAACTCGAAAAAAATCAAGAATAATCTCATACGGGGTTTTTTGGAACATGAAAAACAAATCAAAAAAATCATCCCTTACATTGTTAATTCAAAACATCCTGTCATGCTTGCCGGCGACATGAATTCTGTTCCCAATTCTTATGAATACCAGCAAATTCTATATCGGCTGAACGATGCCTATTATACGGTCGGGAAATCATCAGGAACCTCTTTTCATGAGTTCAAGTATCCGTTAAGGTTAGATTATATTTTTTATTCGGATGAAATTCAACCTGTAAAATATGAAGTACTGAGAAATATGAAAATTTCGGATCATTATCCGGTTGCGGGATATTTCAAATTACCTTAAAATTGTATATTTGAATCTAACATCAAATTTCTGTATGCCAACTAAAGAAGAATTCATCGGAGAAATTCAAAACTCCTATCGGTACAAAGGTGACAAAATCATATTAGGAAAAGCTAAATTAAATGGCGAAGTTCTGACAGATGCCGAAATTTCCATTGCCCTGAAAACCATGAACCGCCATGGGCTAATTGCCGGGGCAACCGGAACGGGGAAAACCAAAACCTTGCAAATCCTGGCTGAACAATTATCCCTCAAAGGCGTTCCGACCCTATTGATGGATATCAAAGGCGATTTAAGCGGTATTGCCATGCCCGGAAATGCCGGAGACCCGGGAATATTGGAAAGACAAAACCTTTTGGGGCTCGATTATGCTCCTGGCGGATCTCCGATTGAGTTTTTGTCCCTTAGTGACGAAAAAGGTGTGCGGCTTCGTGCTACCGTATCGGAATTCGGCCCGATCCTTTTCAGTAAAATACTGGAATTGAACGACACCCAAACAAGTATTATTTCTATTATTTTTAAATACTGTGATGACAAATCTCTTCCGTTGGTAGATTTGGGAGATGTAAGGAAAGTCCTTCAATATGTAAGCGAAACAGATGAGGGAAAGTCTGACCTAACTTCCAATTACGGAAGCATTTCACCTTCATCTCTGGGAACCATCCTTAGAAAAATTGTTGCTTTGGAACAACAGGGAGCTGCCCGTTTCTTTGGAGAACCCTCTTTTGAAGTAACTGACTTAATAAAATTGAAAGACGGAAAAGGCGTTGTCAACATCATCCGCCTTACCGATATTCAAAACAAGCCCGCCCTGTTTTCTACTTTTATCCTAAGTCTTCTGGCGGAAATTTATGAAACATTTCCTGAAGTAGGAGATCCCGATAAACCAAAGCTGGTTCTTTTTATTGATGAGGCACACCTGATTTTTGACGAAGCAAGCAAAGCCCTGCTCAATCAAATGGAAACCATGGTAAAATTAATCCGCTCAAAAGGCGTTGGATTGTTTTTCTGTACACAGGTTCCCGGCGATGTTCCCGATGCCGTTTTAAGTCAGCTGGGTCTGAAAATTCAGCATGCATTGAGAGGATTTACAGCAAAGGACAGAAAACAAATCGAAAAAGCCGTGGAAAATTACCCGATTTCCCGGTTTTATAAAGCAGATGAAGTTATTACACAGCTTGGGATAGGCGAGGCTTTCGTAACTGCTCTGAATGAAAAGGGAATCCCCACCCCGCTTGCGTATACTTATATGCGGGCTCCGCTTTCCCGAATGGATGTCCTGACCGATTCTGAAATCGGTTCAATTGTGGTTTCGTCTGATCTAACAGGAAAATACCAGAATGAGGCAGATAAAGAATCTGCCTACGAAATCCTGTCCGGCAAAATTGAGCGGGCTTCGGGAGCCCAAACGCCACAAAATAAACCGGTGGGGCGCCCTAAAAAAGAAAAATCAACCCTTGAAGCTATTTTGTCTGACTCTACAACCAAAAGCTTTATACGAACTATTGGAAACCAACTTATACGTGGGATTTTCGGAAAATTAACAAAAAGATAAGGGTGTACGCAATTCTTGACATCGAGGCCACCGGGGGGAAAAAGGGGGAAGAGGATATAATTGAAGTTGCCATATACAGGTATGATGGCTTTAAAATTATAGATCAAATCATTTCTTTGGTTTCTCCTGACAGGGAAATTGACGTGTATGTTCAAAAGCTCACCCAGATTACTCCTAAGATGGTGAAATCCGCTCCAAAATTTCATGAATTGGCCAAAAGGGTCATTGAAATAACCGATGGTGCTATTCTGGTCGGACATAATGTGGATTTTGATTACCGTATGCTCAAGCAGGAATTTAAAAAGTTAGGTTACACATATTACCGAGAAACAATTGATACTGTTCCATTGAGCGAAAAATATTTTCCCGATGCGGGCTCATATTCTCTTGGAAAATTGAGCAAAGAACTGGGAATACCGGTTTCTGACAGACATCGTGCAGCCGGAGACGCTCGTGCAACACTAGAGCTTTTTAAGCTTCTCCAGGCAAAAGATTTTCTTAAAGACATCTCTAAAAAAGAAAATGCCGCCGAACACATTCTTTCTCCGGGAAAATTTAGCGAGCACTATAAAAATCTTCCGAATTCCATAGGCCTCTACTATTTTTTTGATGAAAATGATAATGTCATTTATATTTCAAAAAGCTTAAACATTGCTCAAAGTGTCAGAAAACTTTTGACGGGTAAAACAGGGCTTGGCAACCAGATAAGAATGAAGTTCAGCCATGTAAAAGCTGAAGTGACGGGAAACGAATTCATTTCATGGATAAAAGAAAACCACGAAATAAAAACACTGGCGCCGTTGCTTAATTCAAAAAGAAAAAAAATACATTTTCCTTATTCAATCTGCCTGGAGGAAAAAAACGGATACAAGAAATTAATCATTCGCCGTTCACAGAAGAGAAATACCACCTTGCTCCGCATGTCTTCTCTCTCTTTTGCCCAGAATTTTCTTTCTCTGATTACAGAAGAATATGAGCTTTGTCCTTTGCTGAATGAAATATCTCCCTGTGATGAGCATTGTTTTAGTTATGAAGTGGGAGAATGTCACGGAGCGTGTATTGAAAAAGAAAATCAGGAAGAATATAACAGCCGGGTAGATGATTTTCTCGAAAAAATTAATCTCGATAATAAAAACTTTTTAATCACGGGCAACGGAAGAGCTTTGGGAGAAAATTCCTTTGTCTGGATGAAAGACGGAGTCTGTGAAGGTTACGGTTATTATGAATTTCATCATCAGATAAAAAACACAAAAAGAATTAAAGAAAGAATGGTTCCGGTTGAGTCGGATGAGGATATTGATTCTATTGTAAAAGGATTTCTTTTTTCTGAAAAATACCGGGAAATTATTCCATTAGACGCATAATTAACCTTAAATTTCACCAAAATATATTTGAATATGACGGAAAAGGAAGAAAACGATTTAATCAGAGAAAAATTCATTCCCAAAAATTGGAATGAAGTTAAATCCAATGATTCCTGGGCTCTTTTTAAAATCATGGCCGAATTCGTTGAGGGTTATGAAAAAATGGCCAAAATAGGCCCGTGTGTTTCTATATTTGGCTCAGCGCGGACCCAAGTTGATTCCGAATATTACGACATGGCAGAAGAAATTGCCTTTCAGCTCACGAAGCTGGGCTTCGGGGTAATAACAGGCGGAGGCCCCGGCATAATGGAAGCGGCAAATAAAGGTGCGCAAAGAGGAAAGGGCAAATCTGTAGGCATAGGCATAAGGCTTCCTTTTGAAACGGGATTGAATAAATTCGTTGATTATGATTACAGCATTAATTTCGATTATTTCTTTGCCAGAAAAGTAATGTTTGTAAAATATGCCCAGGGATTTATTGTGCTTCCCGGCGGAATGGGGACTTTAGACGAATTTTTTGAAGCTCTTACTTTAATTCAGACCAATAAAACAGGTCGGTTTCCCATCGTATTGGTCGGGACAAAATTTTGGTCAGGACTGATTGACTGGTTAAAAGAAACCGTCCTGGTGGCAGGAAATGTAAGCGAAAAAGATTTTGACCTTTACCGACTGGTTGATACCCCCGAGGAAGCTGTCGGGCACATCAAAGCCTTTTATGATAAATACATGGTCAAACAAAACTTCTAAAATCTTTATACTAAATCGCCGGCATTGGCGTTGGTTTGAAATAGACAATGAAAAACATTATAAGACTAAAATATTTTTATTTCTTCTGGATTTGCTCTCTAATTCCGGCGTTTTATGGAATGGCCCAGAACTCCAACGCCCGTTGGGAAGACCATTTCGCATATACCAACATCCGGCATATATGGGAAATCAATGGGCTGATTTTTTGCAGTGCCGAAAACGGTTTATTTTCTTACAACCCGGCTACACAAGAAATCCAAAAAATATCTAAGGCAAATGAGCTTAATGATGTAGGAGTCAGCGCATTCAATTACAACCCTTATAATCAGATCCTGTTCATTGGTTATGAGAGAGGAGAGATGGATATTTTAGCACCGGAAGGAAATCATAATTTTTTGGAAATCCCTCTGCATCAGTCTTATACTGGCAGCAAGCAGGTGAATCACATTGTCACTTATCAAAATACCGCCATCATTTCGGGCGAGTTCGGATTAGCCTCGTTCAGCCTTGAGGATTTTGAATTTATGGAAACATCCTACTTTGTTCAGGGCGGCGTTTATTTTGGTGTAAAGGAGTCAGCGATATTGAATGGTATAATTTATGCGGCATCTGACCGGGGCATTTTTTACCACCCTTTAGACGAGTTCATAGCAAACTTTGTAACCTGGGAGCAGCCTGGTGGTGTTCCCATTTCGGCTTTTCAAAACATTGTTGAATTTCAGGACAATCTGGTGGCAAGCACCGACGGGTCTGTTTATCGATTTGACGGGAACAACTGGACATTTATGGGCGTATTTCCAGGACTAAAAGATTTAGCAGTAAACGAAAATGTTTTGAGCATTACCCAAACTAATCAGGTATCAAACTATGATGAAAATTTCAGCTTATTGGAAACCGTTTCTTTCGCAGATGAATTAAATACCGGATTAAAAATAGGAACAACTACTTACGGCGGCTCTGTTTTGAAAGGATTGCTGCAGGGAATGAATGAAATCCACCCCGACGGACCCTACAACAATAAATCCTACTCCATAGCTGCCACCGGCAACCAGCTTTGGATTGCTCCGGGCGGAACGAACGCTTTTAATACACCTCAAAATAATACCGATGGGTTTTATCATTTCAACGGGTCTAAATGGATCCATCATGAAAGAGAAGAGATGATGAATGCTATGGATGTCGTGGATATTGAAGTTAATCCAACCGATACGACTGAGATTTTTGTTTCTACCTGGAATGAAAACGCTAGCTGGAATGGGCAAACTGTCCAGACGGGTTTAATGAGGTTTAAAAATGGTATCTTTCAGGAAAATTATAACAGTGAAAACAGCTCTCTTGAAAATTATCTCCGTATAGCGGGAAGTGCTTTCGATGAAGAAGGAAATTTATGGGTAGGCCAATCTTATGTTCAGCCTGGCGGTAAAACATTAATGGCGAAACGAGATCCTTCTAATAACTGGACTTCTGTAGTGGTCGTTGCCGGCGGATCCCAAAACACACAAGATGCAAGCGCCAGAAAACCTGTTGTTTATAACGGTTATGGATTCTTACCACTTCCAAGACAGGATCAGGGTTTGAAAATAACCAATATGCAGGAGGTGTATACGATCTCTTCTGCTCCCACATTGGGAAACCTTCCTTCAAGCAGAATTATTTCCGTCGCCGTTGATGAGTCCGGTGTCCTATGGATTGGTACCAACCAGGGCTTAAGAATTCTGTATAATCCTATTGAAGCGGTACAATCCGGAAGTTTTGAAGCAGACCCGATCATTATTGAGCAAAATGGAATTCCTGAAGCCGTTCTTACAGATGTGCAGATAAATGACATTGAAGTAGATGGTGCCAATCGTAAATGGGTGGCCACCGAAAGCTCGGGAGCCTTTTATTTTTCCGAAGACGGTACAGAAACTATTTTTACTTTCACATCGGCTAATTCGCCACTACCATCCAATAAAGTAAATGATATTGAAGTCGATTCTTCCAATGGTGTCGTTTATTTTGCGACCGACAAAGGTGTTGTTTCTTACAGAAGCGATGCTGTTGATGTCGGTGAATCTTTTGGCGACGTTTATTCTTATCCGAATCCCGTTCGACCGGGGTTTACCGGAGTGGTAACAATCAAAGGCTTACCCAATGAAGCCGATGTAAGGATTGTAGATGTCGCAGGGAATTTAATTTTCCAGACCAAGGCTGCCGGAGGAATTGCACAATGGGACACAAAAAACATGAAAGGAAAACCGGTCGCCTCGGGAATCTATCTCGTCTTAATGACCAACCGGGAGGCTTCAGAAAATAAACAAACCAAGATTGCTATTGTCAGATAAATGATTATCCAAACGCCTGCAATTGTTATCTCTTCTCTAAAATACGGAGACACAAGTAAAATTGTTAAATGCTATACGAAATCATCAGGTGTCAAGTCGTTCATTGCAAAGGATATTTATTCAAAAAAAAATAAAAAGAATCAGCTTTTTTCACCATTAAACCAGATTGAGCTGATTTATGATGAAAGAAGCTCGAAAAGCCTTGGTCATATTAGGGGAGGAGATCAATCGGTTTATTATCAGACGATTTATCAGCATTCACAAAAGACTGCCGTCGCGCTTTTTTTAAGTGAAATCCTTAATTCGGTCTTATATGAAGAAGAATCTGACCCCGATTTGTTCGAATTCCTCGGTTCTTCATTTGAAATTTTTGACAAAAAGACTTCTGCTTATGCGGATTTCCATCTGTGGTTTCTGATGAATCTTACAAAACACCTGGGATTTTATCCGAATCTCAAAGCACAATCCTTGTTCTTTGATCTAACAAATGGTGTTTCTTCCGACATCCAGCTTTTTGAATCTTATATTTCCGGCAATGATCTGAATTATTTTGAAAAATTATCTTTTCTTGATTTTCTTATGCAGACTGAAAATCAATTTAACCAAAATCAACGAAAGTCTCTTTTAAATACTTTATTGAAATATTATGAGCTCCATATTTCGGATTTCCGGCAGCCGAAATCTTTAAACGTGTTAACTGTCATTTTTGAATAATTATAGCCTGAATTTGGATTTATAAGGGCTTAATCTATGTTTTGATTCTCTTTTTTATTCAGCTTCTCTGCCGGACAGCTTCATAGATACAAACAGCAGCAGCATTGCTTACATTGAGAGAGTCTGCTTTTCCATTCATCGGAATTTTAATCAGCGAATCTGCATTTTTCGCCCAGAAATCAGAAAGACCTGTCGCTTCAGTGCCTAATACAATTGCTGAGCTCTTTTTCAGATCAATTTCATATAAATCTTTTGTGTCATTTCGCAGAAACGTTGATATGATCTGAACTTTATTTTGGCGCAGCCAGTTAACAACCATTTCTTTTTGTTCTGAAACAACCTGATTTGTGAAAACCGTTCCTACACTGCTTCGGATTACGTTCGGGTTATAAAAATCGACCAACGGATCACACACAATCAGCAAATCTGCCCCTGCGCCGTCACAAGTTCTTAAAATCGCCCCCAGGTTTCCCGGTTTTTCAACCGCCTCCAGCACAACCACAAGCGGATTTTCCGGCAATTTGATTTCTTCTAATCTAATGGATTTCATCTTATAAATGCCCACTATACCCCCCGTTGTTCCACGGTACGCAATTTTTTCAAAAAGAGCAGGAGAGAGGTAGTATATTTCTGTTCGGGGTAATCCTATAGAATCGGCAAAAATAGTCCGACACACAAAAAGTTCTTCGGGTTCATAACCGGCTGAAAGAGCCAGTTCATTTTCCCCGATCCCCTCTACAACAAATAATCCTTGTTTTTTGCGCTCTCTGGACTTTTCCTGCAGTTTCAGTAAATTTTTGATTTTCTGGTTTTGTGCACTTTCGATTTGCATAAATATTATGCTTCTACTCCTTTTTTTACTAAATTATTTGCTACCAGATACTCTGCAATCTGTACGGCATTCGTAGCGGCGCCTTTCCTTAAATTGTCTGCCACAATCCAACAATTCATCGTATTGGGCTGAGAATAATCACGCCTGATTCTTCCTACAAAAACCTCATCTTTTCCTTCAGAGTACAATGGCATCGGATATGTGTTCGTTTCCGGGTTGTCCTGTAAAATAACACCTGGCGCTTCGTGAAGGATTCTTCTCACCTCGGACTCTTCAAAAGGATTGTTGAATTCAATATTAACCGACTCCGAATGCCCCCCCTGAACCGGAACCCGAACGGATGTTGCCGTCAGCGCAATTGTTCTGTCATTCAGAATCTTTTGCGTTTCACGAACCATTTTCATCTCTTCTCTGGTGTAACCCGATTCTTCAAAAACATCACAATGTGGCAATGCATTTTTAAAAATCTGATATGGATATTTTTTCTTCGGATTGGTCCCGGCAATTTCTCCTTCTAACTGTTCTACTGCATCTTTTCCCGTTCCCGTAACAGATTGATAGGTAGAAACGACTACTCGTTTGATATCGTATTTTTTATTCAATGGATTTAAGACCATAACCAATTGAATTGTAGAACAATTAGGGTTTGCAATAATTTTATCTTCACCGGACAAAATTCCGGCATTGATTTCCGGGACAATCAAAGGAATGCCCGGTTCCATACGCCACGCAGAAGAATTGTCAATAACCGTGGTGCCCATTTTTGCGAACTCGGGGGCCCATTGCTTTGAAGTATCGCCTCCTGCCGAAAAAAGTGCAATTTCGGGCAGCATACTAACAGCGTCCTGCATTGAAACAATATCATAATCTTTTCCCTTAAAATTCACAGTCTTACCGACAGATCTTTCAGAAGCAACAGGAATCAGTTCCGTTAATGGGAAGTTTCTTTCCTCGAGTACTTTTAACATCACTCGTCCCACCATTCCTGTGGCTCCAACTATAGCAACTTTCATTTTTGTTCTTAATTTGTTCAAAATTATAATATTTAACCCAATTGATTGCTCCTTTTTAAGAGATTTAAATCATCGGGTTTATTGTAACTTTGTGCTCAATGAAGTTCAAGCGTCTCATTTTTGCACTTGTAGCAGGTTACCTATCGCTTCAGCCTCTTTCTGCACAAAATAAACGTCCGAAAGTGGGTGTTGTTTTGAGCGGGGGAGGAGCAAAGGGGTATGCTCATATCGGAGCATTGCAGGTTATTGAAGATGCGGGAATCAAAATCGACTATATTGGCGGAACAAGTATCGGGGCTATTGTTGGCGGGTTATATGCTTCCGGTTACTCCGCAAAAGAATTAGAGAAAATCATGTATTCGCTTGATCTGAATAACTTGATTTTGAATGAGAAGTCCCGCTCAGAGCTTCCCTTTTTTGATAAATCTTACCGGGAAAAATACATATTGGAACTTCCTTTTGACAATTTCAAACTTGGATTTCCAAATGCACTGTCAAGCGGGCAGGGAACAGCCGATGAATTGACCTACCTTTTTCGGCATGTACATGACATTGAAGATTTCAACAAATTACCAATTCCTTTTGTCTGTGTAGCTACCAAATTGAGCAATGGCGAATCTGTTGTTTTCAATTCAGGCTATCTGCCACAGGTTGTTATGGCAAGTGGAGCATATCCGACTCTGTTGGAACCTGTTTCCATTAACGGGGAAATGTACATAGATGGTGGAGTGCGAAATAACTATCCTGTTCAGGAGGTAAAAGATCTGGGGGCAGATATTATTATTGGAATAGATTTGCAGGAAGGGTTATTGGATGAAGATGAATTAAATTCTGCCACCAAAGTTATTGAGCAAATTATTTCCTACAATATTGCAGAAAAATCAGCCGAACAAAGCCAATTGGTGGATTTGACCATACGCCCTGACCTCAAAGGTTATTCTGTAACAAGTTTTGACGACAAAGACAGCATTATCAATGCGGGAAAAAAGGCTGCCGAAGAAATGCTTCCCGAGCTCAAAAAAATTGCAGATCTACAGGGCCACCCCAATCTTGAACATGATCCGCTTGAATCAAATGAATATGTATTAATCAGAGATCTGGAAATAAAAGGGCTGGAAACATACAATCGTTCCTATATAAAAGGGAAAATAGGCATAAGGCCGCCACAACTTGCAAATTATCAATACATTAGAAACGGAATTAAAGCCTTATATTCTTCCGGTAATTTCAGTAAGGTTTATTACCGTATAAAGGATAATGAAAATGGAGATAAGACACTCTATCTCTTTGTGAAAGAAAAACCCACCAAACAATCTGTTAAATTCGGGCTGCATTATGATGATCTTTTTAAAACAGGCTTATTATTAAACTTTACGGGCCGGCATTTTCTCTACGACAACTCAACTCTCTCCGCCGATCTGATCCTGGGAGATTTTCCCCGTTATATAGTGAATTATTATGCTGATAACGGTTATTATCCAAGTTTTGGAGTAAGCCTGACGTTTAAGCAGTTTAATGAAGAAACCAGTATGAAAAACTTCAATCCTGATTATGAAGATGTTGCGTTGGATTATCAGTTCGATGAATTCGTAAATCAAATTTACGTTCAATCCACTTTGGTTGAAAAATACGCCTTGGGGGGTGGAATTGAACATCAATACCTCAGTATTAAAACAAACAATTTACCTGCCTCCAATCCTTTGAGAACAATTGAAAATAGTTATTTCTTCAGTGCCTACGGATATATAAAAGCAGACAACCGAGACAATCCTAATTTCCCGAGAAACGGATTAAAGTTTGACGGAACCTTCAAATATGTTTTCAAATCTAATTCTGCAGACTTTACTGAAACATCCAAAGTTAATGTTTCCGCAGAATGGAATCAGCCTATTTCAAGATGGCTTTCAGCCCGGTCATTTGGTTCGTTCGGTACATATTTCAGCAATTATCCTCCGGTTTCTCAAAAATTCATTTTGGGCGGATATGTTGAACAGGAGTTTTTAAATTATTCCCGCTTTTACGGATTGCCTTTTTTATCTGCCGCCGGAGACAACAAGCTTATTTTGGGTGCTACACTTCAAGCCCGATTTCTAAAAAATCATTACGTATCGGGGATTATAAACGTCGGCAACATAACCAATGATTTCGATCAATTAAACCTTTTCCGTTATCAATATGTTGGATATGGAATAGGTTATGGTTATGACAGCCCTCTCGGACCTATTATTGGGTCGTGGACTTATTCTCCCAATACAAAAACCGGATTATTCAATGTTTCTCTCGGATTTTGGTTTTAACTTTGCGGAATGATTTCTTTTTTCTACGAAACTGATTTTAAAATCAATAAGGCGGCAAACTGGAAAAGATGGATTGAGTCTGCGGTAAAAGAGGAGGGGTTTAAAATTAAAGAAATTAATTACATATTTTGTGATGACGAGTATTTATTACAAATTAATATTGATTACCTCCAACATGATTATTACACTGACGTGATCGGGTTTCAGTATACTGAAGGAAGTGAACTTTCAGGTGATATTTATATAAGCATAGATCGGGTAAGAGAGAATGCCGTTGATAATAAAACTCTTTTTGAAAAAGAATTAGCAAGAGTCATGATTCATGGGATTTTGCATTTCATGAAATATAAGGACAAAACCCCGGAAGAGGCAAAAAAAATGAGTTGGGCAGAAGATAAATACATTGCTTTTTTTGATGAGTTAAATTAAATGTTCCACGTGGAACATCAATAAAAATTAAACGTAAAATGTTTTTAAGCGAATATGACATAATTGTTGTTGGTGGCGGACATGCCGGTGCGGAAGCCGCTTCCGCTGCTGCCAATATGGGCTCCAGAACGCTATTGGTCACAATGAACTTACAAGCCATCGGACAAATGTCTTGTAACCCGGCAATGGGTGGAATTGCAAAAGGTCAAATAGTTCGTGAAATTGATGCGCTGGGTGGAATGTCCGGAATAGTAACCGACAAAACCATGATTCAGTTTAAAATGCTGAACCTTTCCAAAGGGCCTGCCATGTGGAGTCCGCGTGCCCAATCAGACCGCATGAGATTTGCTGAAGAGTGGCGTTTAGTCTTGGAAGAAAATCCAAATGTTGACTTCTTTCAGGATATGGTAAATGGTCTTTTAATAGAGGAAAATAAAGTTGTTGGAGTAAAAACCGGAATGGGAATGAATGTCCGTGCAAAAGCCGTTATTTTGACCAACGGAACCTTTTTAAACGGATTAATTCATGTCGGCGAAAAACAATTCGGAGGAGGAAGGATGGGTGAAAAAGCCGCAACAGGGATTACCGAACAATTGGTAAGCCTGGGATTTGAATCAGGAAGAATGAAGACCGGAACCCCACCTCGTGTGGACGGCAGATCTCTTGATTTTTCTAAAATGGAGGAACAAAGGGGTGATGATAATCCGCAAAAATTCTCATTTACAGACACTCCAAAATTAACCTCTCAAAGGAGCTGTTGGATTACTTATACTAATCCTGAAACACATGATTTGCTGCGCGAGGGCTTTGACCGGTCTCCTATGTTCAATGGGGCAATTCAAAGTACCGGGCCTCGTTACTGCCCCTCAATTGAAGACAAAATTAACCGCTTCGCAGAGAGGGAAAGGCACCAGATTTTTGCCGAACCCGAAGGGTGGAAAACCATCGAATACTATGTAAACGGGTTTTCAACTTCTCTGCCGGATGATGTACAGGCAAAAGCGTTACGATCAGTACCCGGCTTCGAGAATGCCAAAATATTCCGCCCCGGGTATGCTATTGAATATGATTATTTTCCGCCCACACAGCTAATGCATACATTGGAAACGAAACTTGTCGAGAACTTATTTTTCGCAGGCCAGATCAACGGAACAACGGGGTATGAAGAAGCTGCAAGCCAAGGATTGATGGCAGGGATCAATGCTCATTTAAAAATCAATGAGAAGGAGCCGTTCATTCTAAAAAGAAATGAAGCTTATATAGGTGTTCTGGTAGATGACCTGATTACAAAAGGGACCGAAGAACCTTACAGAATGTTTACCTCAAGGGCCGAGTACAGAATTTTACTCAGACAAGACAATGCAGATGAAAGATTGACTCCTTTATCCCATAAAATGGGGCTGGCATCGGAAGAAAGGCTGAGAAAGATGGAATCCAAATACGAAAAAGCTGCACGTCTGATTCATTACTTTGAGAACCAATCCATTTTGCCCGAAGAAATAAATCCTGCAATTAATCGTGGTGGCGGCTCACCTCTGAGTCAAAGTGTAAAAATGGTTTCGGTTATAACACGTCCTGAAATTTATCTGAAAGACATTTTAAATTTAGAGCGTGTAAAGGATTATATTTTGGAAAACGAGATGAATGAAGAAGAAGTTGAACAGGCGGAAATACAATTAAAATACCGGGGATACATTCAGAAAGAAAAGGACAATGCCGATAAGTTAAAGCGTCTCGAGAATTTAAAAATCCCTAAAGATTTTGATTACTCTCAGTTAAATTCAATCTCAACAGAGGCAAGACAAAAGCTCAACAAAATCCGTCCGGAAACAATCGCACACGCGTCAAGAATCAGCGGTGTTTCTCCGTCAGACATCAGCATTCTTTTGATTTTTATGGGAAGATGAATTTTTGTTCCACGTGAAACAATATCCGAAATGGCTGATAAAGAGGTAATTCCAAAAAAATTAATTTTAAATCTGAAAGACTTTTTTCTTTCCGGGGAAGAGTTTTCCTTACATAAAAATAAAGAGTTTGGTTTTTTGGAAACCCGCCCACGGCCTTTGAAAAACCTGACAGAATATTATAAAAGCGAAAATTATATTTCGCACACAGATTCTCAGAAAAACTGGTTTGAAAAAATTTATCAGTTTATTAAAAATTACAATATCCGATATAAATTTTCAAAGCTTCCAAAGCCTGTTGCCGGTATAAAAATTTTGGATTACGGGTGCGGGGCCGGTGACTTCTTACTTTATGCAAAAAACAAAAACCTGAATGTTTTCGGAATTGAGCCAAATGAATCAGCATTGGAAATTACCCGGAAAAAAATCGGTCGGAAAAATGCTTCGAATAAATCAATTCGGGAGTTGAATGAGTCTTTCGACATCATTACTTTGTGGCATGTTTTGGAACACATTCCGGACCTGTTTGAATTCATTGATCAATTAAAATCCAAATTAAATCCGGGCGGCAAAATCTTTATTGCAGTTCCCAATCACCTGTCTTTTGATGCTGCATTTTACAAAGAATATTGGGCAGCTTATGACGTTCCCCGACATCTTTGGCATTTCTCTCCCCAAAGCTTGGGAAAACTTTTTAACAGTTTTGGTATGAAAATTGAAAAAAAGTATCCGCTATGGTTTGACAGTTACTATGTGAGCATGCTTTCGGAAAAATATAAAAAATCCCGGCTTGGATTACTAAGAGCGTTTATTATTGCAACTCTTTCTAACTTTATCGGTATTTTTAACGGAAACTACTCTTCGGTGATTTATCAGATCGTAAAAAACGGAAATTAAGGCGGATTTTTGACTATCTTTATGGAGGGTGTGGTTTTGGTCATATTTTCAAAGAAGTTTGCTTAAATCCAATTTGTGTGGGTCGTTTTTTGGTGTGAGTTTTAAACAAAATTTATATAACTATGAAATCAATAATTCACAAACTGAAAAATTCAATTAAAATGAATGCGGGTAAAAAATTTATTTACCTAAGCCTGATCACTTTCTGCTTGGTGACATCCTGTACCAACACGAAAGTGGTTGCCGACAGCGAAAAACTGATGCGCGGCGATTGGACGGTTACAAATGTTTCGGTTGAGGGAATCAATCAGTCTTATGTTGATGTGACTGTTTTTGACGAAGCAAATTCAAAATGCTACGAAGGAACAGCCTGGCATTTGGTGCAAAACAATGCAACCGGAAATTATACTTTTAATGCCGGTGGAAATTGCCCTGCCGGAACCACAAAAATCAAATGGTTCATAACCGAAGAAAACGGCCAGATGTATTTCAACTTCAAGAAAGTTTACGAAGGGGAAAAACCTAAAAACGTAGTAGACGGTTATAAAATGAGGGTTGCCTCCAATACAGGTTCAACTATCGTTCTGGTTCAGGATCTTATGTTTGAAGGAAAACCCATCAGCGTCAGCTATACATTTCAGAAAAATTCTTAATTAAAAACCAAATTATTATGAAAAATTTAAAAATAAACCTGATAACTCTTTCTGTAACTGCCGGATTATTGCTTTCCGGATGTGAAGCAGTCCAAAACACAAACCATACGCAAAGAGGAGCTGCCGTGGGAGCTGCTTCCGGAGCAGTGATCGGCGGTGTTTTAGGTAATAATGTGGGTAAAGGAGATAATGCCGTATTGGGTGCAATTGCCGGAGCTGTGATTGGCGGAGTTGCCGGTGGTGTAATCGGTAACCGAATGGACAAGCAGGCAGAAAGAATTGAAAATACACTTCCCGGCGCCGATGTTGTAAGAACCGCAGAAGGGATCCAGGTAATTTTGGATGAACAATCCGATGTTCGTTTTGAATATGACAAATCCGATTTGACCGCTCAGGCAAAAGCAAATCTTGATAAACTCGTAACTGTATTCAATGAATATCCGGACACAGACATCTTAGTTGTGGGATTTACAGACAGCAAGGGTTCTGATGAATATAACCAAGGCTTATCTGAAAGACGTGCAGCTTCTGTAGTAAGCTATCTTAAATCCAAAGGAATTTCCTCACCAAGGCTTTCATCAATGGGACAAGGAGAAAGCAACCCAAGAGGAGATAATGAAACAGATGCCGGAAGAGCGCAAAACAGGAGAGTGGAGTTCGCTATTACTGCAAATGATAAAATGATTCAAGACGCGCAAAAGCAGGCAGGAAATTAAAAAGCGTCATGATAATAATAAAAATGCACCATCTTTTGACGGTGCATTTTTATGTTAATCTTCCAAATAAAGAAATTCTCCTTTGAGGTTGAACCTCAACTCCAAATCGTTCATCAACTCTATTTCATAACCCCTTGCATTCTTTTCGACTTTTTCTATTTTCTCTTTTGAATAATTATCCTTCAAATATTGACGAATATTTTCAGGCAAAAACTGAATCGGCAGGCCTTCCTGGTTTTGAGACTCCACCTCTTTCCATTCGCCCAGTTGATTAAATTCGATTTTTACCTGTTTATTTGTTCTTACTTCAAACTCGACCACTCCTCCGTGATTCAAATCTTTTATGGCAGACTGAATGGTTTGTGATGAAAAATGTTTGTTGATAAATTCTACCGCAAGAACCGGAAGTTCTGATGATGAAATGGGTAAATCCTGGGCCTTCAAACCAACCCCGAAGAGTACTGTCACAGAAAATACTATAATTTTTAACTTTTTCATTTTTTTGCATTTTATGATTTAAACAAAGTTAAGCCAAAAAAACAAGCACCCCCAAACGGAAGTGCTTCTGTGGAGAAGATGGGGCTCGAACCCACGACCTTTAGACTGCCAGTCTAACGCTCTAGCCAACTGAGCTACATCCCCGGAATTATTTTGCAATGTTATGGATTTTTTTCCATTCAACAATTTTATCTAAAATAACTTGTGCCAATTTTTCTTTGCTCTGAATTGTCCAGCCTGCAATATGCGGTGTCATAATCACTTTTTCAGACTGCAATAAATATTGGAATTCTTCAGGCAATTCGTTGAGCTTCAGGTTTTCAAAAGAGGCATTTTCGTATTCGTGAACATCCAGGCAAGCTCCTTTGATCTTTCCTGATTTCAGTCCATCTGTCAAATCTTTTGTCACAACAGATCTTCCTCGCGCTGTATTGATGAAATAAATTGATTTTTGAAATGACCCGATGAATTCCGCGTTTACCAGTCCAATTGTTTCAGGTGTTTGCGGCGTATGAAGGCTAACCACCTCCGCTTTTTTAAAAAGCTCATCCAAAGAAACCTGCCGGGCATTTTCATCTCCTATATTTTCTTTTATATCATAGCAAATTACATCTACGCCAAACCCTTTCAGTCTTTGCGCAAAAGCTTTTCCCATATTCCCGTAACCGATTATCCCGATGGTCTTACCCATCAGTTCATCACCACGGTTTTCTTCACGTTTCCAAACCCCGTTCCGGACTTCATTGTCCGCAATTTTCAATCGGTTCATCAGCATCAAAAGCATCCCTAGTGCATGTTCTCCGACAGAATCCCTGTTTCCCTCGGGCGCATTGAAAAGTTTAATTCCTTTTAATTCCGCATAATACTCGTCAATGTTTTCCAATCCTGCGCCAACCCGACCGATAAATTTTAAGTTCGTTGCTCTTTCAATAAATTCCTTGTCAACAGGAATGCGGCTCCTGATAATAATACCGTCATACTCCGAAATTTTACGCAATACGGATTCTTCAGGAGAGGTATAATCTTCATCAACCTGAAAGCCTGCATTTTTTAATCCCTGGTTTAATAATTCATGATTGCTGTCGAGCGTGAGTATTTTCATTATTTGAGATTGCTGATTAAGTCAAATTTTCATTAAAATTCAACATAACAAAGTTAGCAAATTCAAATCTGTAAAATATTTTTTTTCAAAATCTCTATCTTTGTGAAATGACGATTCAAGAAATCCAAAATGAAATAATAGACGAATTTTCCTTTTTTGAAAATTGGGAGGAAAGATATGAGCATCTGATTGAGCTGGGAAAAAGCTTAACACCGATTCCCGAAGAAAAAAAAACAGACGATAAAATTATCAGAGGTTGCCAGTCGACCGTTTGGTTAGATGCAGAAATGAAAGATGGCAAGCTTGTTTTCCTGGCAGACAGTGATGCTATTTTGCCAAAAGGTTTAACAGCATTGCTTGTCAGAATGTATAACCATCAAAAACCTGAAGATATATTAAACTCCGAAACAAAGTTCATTGAAGAAATCGGGTTACAGGAATTTCTTTCTCCGACAAGGGCCAATGGCCTTTTGGCAATGATCAAGCAATTTAAATTTTACGCTATTGCGTTTCAAGCTAAATCCAGAAAACAAACCTGATTCAGATATGGAAGGAATGTCATTATTTCAAGCTTTTATTTATCTCCTGGCGGCTGTTGTCTGCGTCCCGATTGCAAAACGTTTTGGGCTTGGGTCCGTATTGGGGTATCTGATTGCCGGCGTACTAATCGGGCCGTTTGTTTTGGGTCCGTTTCTTGGGATCTGGTCCGGAGAAGAAGCGAAAGATATTATGCACGCAGCGGAATTCGGCGTTGTAATGATGTTGTTCCTCGTAGGACTGGAACTCGATCCGAAAGAATTCTGGAAGATGCGGAAAAGGATTGTGGGTATTGGAAGCATACAATTGTTCGGAACTTTGTTGTTGGTGATGCCTGTCTGTTTTCATTTTCTCAATCTTTCATTCGGAGCATCTGTTGCAATAGGCTGCGTAGTCGCCATGTCTTCGACCGCGATCATTTTACAAACCCTTTCTGAAAAAGGATTGACAAAGTCTCCAAGCGGGCAGGCGAGTTTTGCGGTTCTGCTGTTTCAGGATATAATGGTTATCCCAATTTTGGCAGTTCTGCCTTTATTAGCGGTAAATTCTACGATTGTAACGGAACATGCTCATGAAACCCTACTGGATGGTGCTCCCGGCTGGATGAAAACTTTAGCCATTCTTTCCGCTATAGGTATTATCTTTTTTGTGGGAAATTATATTGTAAATCCATTCTTTAAATACATTGCCCGGCTCCAGGTCAGGGAGTTGTTTACATCATTTGCCTTAATGCTGGTTATCGGCGTTTCTGTCCTGATGAATTATGTCGGATTAAGCCCCGCTTTGGGGGCCTTCATGGCAGGCGTGGCTTTGGCCAACAGTGAATTCAAGCATCAGCTGGAAAGTGATATCGAGCCTTTTAAAGCGCTTTTGCTGGGGTTGTTCTTTCTCGCGGTAGGATCCACAATCAATTTCTCACTGATCATCAGCGAGCCCCTTCAGATCCTGGCGGCAACCTTCGGAGTTATGGCTATCAAAGCTATCGTCCTTTTAATCGCCGGACGAATTTTCAAACTGAGACTCAACCAAAATATTTTATTCGCCTTATTGCTTTCACAAATCGGAGAATTTGCATTCGTGATCCTGAGCTTATCAAATCAACTACAGTTAATCCCAAGAGAATGGCACGATCTATTGCTTGCCACCACAGCCGTTACCATGGCCGTAACTCCTATTCTTTTGATGGTCAACGAGAAATGGATTGCGCCATTGGTCGGAATAAAGAAAAAGAAAAAAGGAAGCAGCGATGATGATTTTGAGCTGGATATTGAAGGAGATAAAAAAATCATCATTGCCGGTTACGGAGATTTCGGAAATACGATCGGGAGACTAATAAAATTCAGCGGATTTCAAGCAACCGTTTTGGACAATGACGGCGAAAGAGTCGATCTGCTCAGAAAATTAGGCTTCAACGTATATTTTGGTGACGCCACCAATCTGAATGTGCTTAAAGCTGCAAAAGCTGACGAGGCAGACATTCTTATTGCTGCAATTGACCCTACCGAAACCAACCGAAAGCTGGTTGAGCTGGTTCAACAGCATTTCCCCCATTTAAAAATTGTCATCAGGGCAAGAAATCGTTTTGACTTGTATGAATATATGAACGAAGGTTATAAAAATGTTTACCGTGAAAATTTTTATACCGCCCTGCACGTAGGGGTTGATGTGCTGGAAATGCTCGGAGTTTCTCATGAAGATGCCGTACGGCAGGGAGATATCTTTGTTGCTGCAGAAAAGGCTTCTCTGAAAAGGCTCTCCAAACATGCCCATAATCTTGAGGAATATGTAACAGTTTCACGGGAAGAAATTACTAAAATCCGTAAAAAGTTATCAGAGGGTATGAATATGGAAATGGTTGAAATAGAAGTCAATAAAGATGATCAAGAGTAAAATGCCTGCATCAGGTCATATTCTTGTCATTCGTTTCAGTTCTTTGGGAGATGTCGCTATGACGATTCCTGTTGTAAAGGAATTTCTGGAACAAAACCCCAATGTTAAAATCATATTTCTATCACGCGGAAAGTTCAAACCACTTTTTGACGGAATTGAAAACCTGGAATTTTATTCTGCCGAACTGGATGGAAAACACAAAGGGTTTTTCGGGCTTCGCAAATTATATAAAGAATTAAAAAACAAAGAAATCACTGCGGTTGCTGATTTGCATAATGTTTTACGGACGAAAATCCTGCGCGCATTTTTCTACTCCGGCACAAAAGAAATTGCCGCTTTAGATAAAGGAAGAGAGGAGCGGAAAGCGTTGCTCCGAAAAGAAAGGAAAATCAGAAAGCCTATAAAATCAATGCCGGAACGTTACGCAGATGTATTCAGGGATTTGGGATTCCGGCTTCAACTTTCTCATCAATTACCTGAAAATCATTCTGTAAAAAAAGAAAATGCTATTGGGATTGCTCCTTTTGCGATGTATGAAGGAAAGATGTATCCGGCAGAAAAAATGCGGTCAGTCGTCCTGGAAATAGCTGAAGCCGGAACAAAGGTTTATTTGTTCGGTGGAAAAAATGAAGCTGAAGAACTGGAAAATTGGGAGACGCTTAATCGAAACATTATTTCTGTCGCCGGAAAACTGAGTTTTTCCGAAGAACTGGAATTAATCAGAAAATTAAAATTGATGGTTTCTATGGATTCGGCTAATATGCATTTGGCTTCTTTAGCAGGAACACGTGTGATTTCAATCTGGGGAAACACACATCCGTTCATGGGATTTTTGGGTTACGGACAATCTTATGATGATGTGGTTCAGGATGAAACCTTAACGCAAAGGCCAACTTCTGTTTTTGGAAAAGAATCAAAGAACACGGAAAGAACCAATTATTTCAGCAATATTTCTCCCGAATTAATTACAAGTAGAATCTTAGCTGTTTTAAATCGGTAGCTTATTTTCTATCTGCTGGTCAATTTGCTCAAATACCCCGAATCCTTTTAAAACTACAATTATTCCGAAAATCATAAGGATAAATCCAATGGTCTTTTTGAGGTAAAAAATCCTGCGCAGCGTAAAACTGTCTTTTACTTTCTGTGCAAGAAAAATCTTTAAGAGGTCAAGAGAAAAAAAAGTTCCCAAAACAATGGTCATATAAAGGAGGGTATCTTCTTGTTTCGGATATTGGATCACAACCGTGCTGACAATAAAAAACCAGAAAACAATTACCCCAATATTGAGGATATTCAGCAGGAATCCATTCATAAAAGTCCTGAAATAATTGCGGTTGACAATATTTACGTTTCTCATTCTGACATTTGGTTTGGAAATGTACATAATCAGCCCGTAAATCAAAATGAAAAATCCTCCGAAAATATAAATCGAAGGATTGTTTTGTATAGCCAACGCTAAATCCTTACTTCCAAAATAAGCAACGGAAATGCAAAAAACATCGGCTGTAATCACACCTAAATCCAGTGTTATTGCCGCCTTCCATCCTCTTGAAACGCTGGTTTCCAATAACATAAAGAAAACCGGCCCGATAAGGATCAGGCTCAGGATAAATCCGATCAATATAGCGGAGGTTATCAGTTCCATTTGGATTGCAAGGTAGCAAGTTTTATCCTAACAACTCAAAATCCAATTGTTTATTTCGTAAGTCTGCCTTGGCGACCTTGACTAAAACCCTGTCTCCGAGCTGATATGTAATTCCGGTTTTTCTTCCCACGATCGCATAATTTTTCTGGTCGAAATAGAATGAATCTTCTTCCATATTTCTCAGCCGAACCATTCCCTCACAACGGGTTTCGGGTATTTCCACAAAAATTCCATACTCCTGAACACCTGTGATAAATCCATAAAATTCTTCGCCTACGAATTTTTCCATGTATTTCACCTGCATGAACTTGATAGAATCCCTTTCTGCTTCAGTCGCTAATTTCTCCCGTGCTGAACTATGGATGCATTTTTCTTCATAAGGAGCAGCAGCAGGAGATTTTCCACCATCCAAATAATGCTGTAATAATCTGTGCGCCATCATATCGGGATAACGGCGGATAGGAGATGTAAAATGTGAATAATATTTAAATGCCAGTCCGTAATGCCCCACATCATTATCTGTTGAATACTTGGCTTTGCTCATTGTCCTTACAGCCAGTGTTTCAATCAGGTTTTCTTCCGGCTTTCCTTTTACATCCTGCAAAAGCTGGTTCATGGACTTTGTAATCGTCTGGCTCGTTCTTAAATCCAAAGTATAACCGAATTGTTTGATGAATAACCGTAAATCCTGTAATTTGTCCATATCCGGGTCATCGTGAATTCTGTAAACGAAAGTATTGTTGTTTGGTTTTCCATCTTTATTTGTACTTACAAATTCAGAAACTTTACGGTTACAAAGCAACATGAACTCTTCAATCAGATGATTGGCATCCTTACTGATTTTGAAATAGGTCCCTACAGGATTGTTGTGTTCGTCCAAATCAAATTTAACCTCAATCTTATCAAATGTAATGGCGCCATCTGCCATTCTCCTTTTACGAAGAATTTTTGCCAGTTTATCCAAAACCAGGATTTCCTCTTTCATATCGCCTTCTGCTCCTTCTATGATCTCCTGTGCTTCTTCGTAGGTAAACCTCCGGTCGGAATGAATTGCCGTTCTTCCATACCATTCGTTTAAAACTTTGGCATTGTCATCCATTTCAAAAACAGCAGAAAAGGTATATTTATCTTCATTCGGGCGAAGCGAGCAAGCAACATTGCTCAAATTCTCAGGTAACATCGGAACGACCCTGTCCACCAGATAAACAGAAGTAGCACGGTTATATGCCTCTTGTTCCAGCAAAGTACCGGGGCGTACATAATGTGTTACATCAGCAATATGAACACCTATCTCCCAATTTCCACTCTCCAACTTCCGTATGGAAAGTGCATCGTCAAAATCTTTGGCATCTTTCGGGTCTATGGTAAAAGTTGTAACGGAACGCATATCTCGCCTACCGGCAATTTCCTCTTCATGTATTTCAACATCCAATTCGCGAGCCTCTTTTTCTACTTCTTCCGGAAATCTATTGGGTAAATTATATTCCAGCAAAATGGCATGCATTTCAGTATTGGTTTCATCTGGCCTTCCCAGAACCTCTATAATTTCCCCAAATGGGCTGTCGGCTTCTTCAGGCCAGTCTTTAAGCTCTACCACTACTTTATCACCATCTTCGGCTCCGTTAAACTTATCTTTCGGAATATAGAAATCTACATGAATTGACCGTCCGTCCATCACTACAAAGCCATATTTTCCATTGGGTTGTGGTTGGAAAATCCCGGTATAAAGTGTTTTGAAGCGTTTAACCACATCAATTACTTCGCCTTCCGGTTTTTGAGATTTTCCTTTGGCTTTCGGATACAAATAAATCCGCACCAAATCACCCTGCAAAGCATTTTTCTTTTTGTTCTTGGAAATGAAGATATCTTCTTCAATTCCTTCAACCGTTACATAAGCAGAGCCGCTTTGTGTGATGTCAATTGTCCCTATCAGATAATCTCTTTCCGCATTTATTTTAAATTTTCCACGGTCAGATTCTTTAATCTTTTTATCTGCTAGAAGTGCCTGTAGGTCTTTGATAAGAATTTCTTTATCTATCCTGCTGGTCAAATTCAAAGAAGCTGAAATCTGTTTATAATTAAGTGGTTTATTTGGGTTTTTAAAAAGGATTTCTATGATCTGTTTAGTAAATTTACCTGAAGCAGATCTTTTATTTTTAGAATTAAATTTTCTTTTTGACATTCTTAATGTTTTATGGTAAGTAAAATCCCGTAACCGTCAGGATCTGAAAATAAAAATCCATTATCATTCCAGTATGGATTTTTAGCTTTTAATTGTTGAATATTATGATGGTTAAAATTTGTTATGGTCTGATTTAGTTTGGTTTCATCATCAAAATAAAATACAAGTAAATCATCTTCATCAAACTCATGTCGGGGCGGCTCATTAGAAACAGTAAATTCCAGATGCCAGTCTTGATCAGGAAATCCTAAAAAAATACCATCATATTGATTATGGTCCTCAAAACTTCCTAAAATTTTCAAACCCAAAAGGTCGTGGTAGAAATAAGTTATTTTTTTTAAGTCTGCAGTATGTCTCGCAATTCTCAGTTCCATGTTATATTCAGCATGAAATTTTCTCAACACGTCTTTCATGTCTTCCACCTTCGAAATCCGTGGTAAGAAACACATCTATCATTTCCAATGCGTACTCATAAGCAACAAATCTTGCCGGAAGTGCAATGATATTGGCGTTATTATGCTGTCTGGTTAATCTTGCAATATCGGTATTCCAGCAAAGTGCCGAACGGACACCCTGATGCTTATTGGCCGTCATATTCACGCCCTGCCCGCTCCCACAAATCAAAATTCCAAAATCTGCTTTTCCGGTCTCAACAGCCAAAGCTGTAGGGTGAGCGAAATCGGGAAAGTCAACAGAATCTGTTGAAAACGTTCCAAAGTCTTGAACCTCAATCCCTTTTGCTGTTAAATACCCAGCTATTTTCTCTTTATAAACAAATCCCGCATGATCTGCTCCGATGGCTATTTTCATAATCTTCAAGTTTATTAACACCTCATTTTTCTTAAATTCTTTAACTAATTATAAATCAACATTTATTAAATGTAAATTTTTTGTTAATAAAAGAACAATTACTTTTCATTGTTTTTCATTCAAATCTCTTGCTTTTCAATTTCCGGTTCTGTATTATAAAATTTCCATTATAAAACAAGGATTATTTTTCATTCTGGCACGAAAATTTTCAACGTGTTTATCAATAAGAATCGGTGAGCAATTTATCATCAAAACACGGTTTCAACAATTAACAAAAGAATGTTGATAACCCTATAATTTTCTCATTTTAAAGCAAATTTAAGCATAATTCATTGTTTAATTCCTCTCCATAAAATTATTCTTACTTTAATTATCCACAAATGAACAACGCTATATATCATAATAATCTTTCTTCTTTTTAAAAATTAAAAATATAATATAATCATATATAAATGTGAACAACAAAAAATGAAGATGATGGATTATTCTGCTATTTTTGCTTTCGATAAATTTTAATTACAGATGAAGACAATTGATGATTTCAATTTCCAGGGAAAAAAAGCGCTGATCAGGGTCGATTTTAATGTTCCGCAAGATGAAAGTCTTAATGTAACAGATGACACACGAATTGCAGCTGCTAAGCCAACAATTGATAAAATTCTGAAAGATGGCGGCTCAGTAATTTTAATGACTCATTTAGGCCGGCCGAAGGGGGGTTTTGAAGATAAATTTTCATTGAAACATATTGCGGGCAAGGTCTCAGAAATTTTGGGGGTAAATGTCATAATGGCTGATGATGTAACAGGTAAAGATGCTCAAAATAAAGCGAAAAATTTACTACCAGGAGAAGTCCTTTTGCTGGAGAATGTTAGATTTCACCCGGAGGAAGAAAAAGGAGATAAGAATTTCGCAAAACAACTGGCTGAGTTAGGTGATATTTATGTGAATGATGCATTTGGAACAGCACATAGGGCACATGCTTCGACAGCGATAATTGCCGAATTTTTCCCAAACGCGAAATGTTTTGGTTACCTTATGAAACAGGAGCTTCAAGCCATTGATAAAGTATTGAAATCAGGTAAAAAGCCGGTTACGGCAATTTTAGGCGGGGCAAAGGTTTCATCCAAAATTACAATTATTGATAATATTTTACCGGCAATTGATAACTTGATTATCGGTGGCGGGATGACCTATACATTTATCAAAGCACAGGGTGGAAAAATAGGAAATTCTTTGGTGGAAGATGATAAGCTGGAATTGGCGCTGGAAATTATGGAGGAATGTAAAAAGCAAAATGTGGTTTTGTACCTGCCTGTTGATAATATTTGTGCCGATAATTTCAGTAACGATGCAAATTCCCAGGTTGTTCCCGTAGATCAGATTCCTGATGGATGGATGGGAATGGATGTTGGCCCGGAAACAAATAAGCTGTTTGCAGAAATAATTAGTAAATCGAAAACCATTTTGTGGAACGGACCATTGGGCGTTTTTGAAATGGGGAATTTTGCAAAAGGAACGATTGCTTTGGGTAATGCTATTGCTGAAGCAACTAAAAATGGAGCGTTTTCACTCGTAGGAGGGGGAGATTCAGTAGCATTTGTAAAACAGTACAATTACGATGATAAAGTGAGCTATGTTTCTACCGGCGGTGGTGCGATGCTGGAAAGCCTGGAAGGTAAAGAGTTGCCTGGCGTATCGGCAGTATTAAATTGATTTTGAGCAATTTTAATAAATGGTTAAACCCTGTTTTCAGGGAACGAGGTGTTGTTTATCTTTAAATGATGAGAGAAGAAACCCAAAATTACCATGACGATTTGATCAGTTCCGAAAAAGAGATCTGTGATTTTTTGTATAAAATAATTGATGAAAATCTAACGGGATCTGAACATAAAATCTGGCATGCTCATCCCGTTTGGTTTTTAGATGGAAATCCGGTTGTAGGGTACAGCAAACAAAAAGCGGGGGTTCGTCTGATGTTCTGGAGCGGAGCCGATTTTGAGGAGGAAGATCTGTATGTAAGAGGAGAAAAATTCAAAGACGCATCTGTTTTCTACAATTCCGTTGATGAAATTAATGCAAAAGATTTGAAACGCTGGCTCTCGAAATCAACAGAAATTCAATGGGATTACAGAAATATAGTGAAGAGAAAAGGTGTTTTGGAAAGGTTAAAATAGCTATAGGAGAAATTCAGAAATCAACAGGGTTATTTCTTTTTTACTTTTCTCTAAATCATCATTTACAAGAACTACATCAAATTCCGGAGCCAAAAGAAGCTCTTTTTCAGCTTTTTCAATACGCATCTGGAGCTTGTCTTCACTTTCGGTATTTCGGCTGCGCAATCGGCTTTCCAGTTCTTTGACAGAGGGCGGCATAATGAAAACGGACAAAGAATTTTCCGGGTAAAGATTTTTCAGATTGATTCCTCCTTCTGCGTCTATATCGAAGATTACGTTTTTTCCGTTCGCCCAGATCCGTTCAATTTCAGATTTCAACGTGCCGTAGTAAGAGCCCGTATATACCTCCTCCCATTCGGCAAATTCTTTATTATCGATTTTTTGCCTAAATTCTTGAGTAGAAATAAAGTAATAATCTTTCCCGTGAATTTCGTTTTCGCGAGGGCTCCGTGTAGCACAGGAAACAGAAAATTCGATAGAATTAAAAGTTCCGAGCAGGTGTTTTACCAAAGTGGTTTTCCCCGCTCCTGACGGAGCTGAAACGATAATGAGTTTCCCCTGATTCATAAGCGCGAAATTCGGGAAAATTTAAGTTGAATCCAATAAAAATCGTTCATTTGAAAGCAGCAGCAATTTATAACTCTGAAACGTAGATTTTTCACTTTCTCAAAACGAGCATGAGATTTTGATGGTATCAAAGAATATTTAAGACCTGTTCTTTTACTTTTTCCAGTTCATCTTTCATCTGAACCACAATTTTCTGCATTCCGGAATGGTTGGATTTGGAGCCCAGGGTATTGATCTCACGCCCGATCTCCTGGCATATAAACCCCAACTTTTTCCCTTCGGAGTCCGGACTTTTCAGATTTTCCAAAAAATACTCGCAATGGTTTTTCAATCGGACTTTTTCTTCGGTGATGTCCAGTTTTTCAAGATAATAAATTAGCTCCTGCTCAAAGCGGTTCTGATCGTATTCTGTCCTTAACTCTTCCAGGTTCTTAATGAATCGTTCTTTTAGGACTTCAATCCTTTCTTTTTCAAAAGGCTCAACCTGTTCAAGTAAAGAAAGAATGGAATTTGTCCGTTGAATGAATTCCTGCTCCAGAACTTTTCCCTCATCTACACGGAATTGCTCGAGATTTTCAATTGCCTTCAGAACCAAACCCAATGCCTGACTCCATTCGGCTTCATCAATTTCTTTGCATGTAAAAGCCATCACGTCCGGCAACCGCATTACGATCGCCAAAAGCTCGGCGTCTGAAGCATCGGGAACGATCTGCTTGAATTCATCAATGTATGCTTTGATTATTTCCGGATTGATTTGCTGAGCTTTATTGAGCGCGGTCGCTTCTGTATTGATTGAAAAATCAATTTTTCCGCGTTGCAGCTTTTCAGATAACAACTTTCTGATTTCAAGCTCTTTTTCTTTGTACAAAAAGGGCAAGCGGGTACTGAGGTCCAAACTTTTACTGTTCAGAGATCGGATCTCAATGGTAATTTTCTTATCTGAACATTCAGCCACAGCTTTTCCGTAGCCTGTCATCGATTGAATCATTGTCGATTAGTTTGTTGCCAAAAATACGATATTTCTTTAAATGGATACTCCATTCCTCCAGACTACATTCGGTTTCATCTGCCCCTGATAATAGATTATATCCCGAAAATCACCGGTGGGAAATGAAATAAAATCTGCTTTTTTACCAGGTTCCAATGTTCCTCTGTCCATCAAATTCAATGCTTTTGCAGCGCGAAATGTAAGGGCGGACAGAGTTTCTGCCATTGATAATTTCTCAAAAGTTGCCAGGATTGATGCCTGTGTAAGCAAGTCACCCATAGGCGCGGAGCCCGGGTTCCAATCCGAAGCGATAGATAAACAAGCTCCGGCATCCAATAGCCTTCTTGCAGGAGCGTATTGCATTCCCAAGCCGATAGACGCACCGGGTAATGCCGTTGCAACCACGCTGCTGTTTGCCAGCGCCCTGATTTCTTCATCACTCGAAAACTCAAGATGATCGGCGCTCATTGCACCAAATTCTACAGCCAGCAGACTTCCGCCAGGCGTGAACTGGTCTGCGTGGATGGTCATATCAAATCCGTTTTCTTTGGCTTTTTGCAAATAATTCCGGCTGTCTTCAACAGAAAAAGCCGACTTTTCTGTAAAAATATCAATCCGCTTTGCGAGATTTCTTTCTTTTAAAACAGGGAAGACCTCATTTACCAATAATTCAAGGTATTCAGGATTTGAACCGTCAAAATCCCGCGGCTTCATGTGCGCACCTAAAAAAGTAGGAAGCACATCTGATTTTGCCTGATTTCTCACTTCGTTGATGGATTCAAGTATTTTAAGTTCGTCATTTACGGAAAGGCCGTAACCGCTTTTTATTTCAATTGTGGTGATTCCGTTTTTGAGTGAACGATGAACTTTTTCAAGAGTTGATTTAACTAAATCTTCTCTGGATTCTTTACGGGTATTGATTACGGTACTCCATATTCCACCGCCGCTTTCAGCGATTTCCAGGTAAGTTTTCCCGTTTAGGCGCATGGCAAAATCTTTGGAGCGATTTCCTCCAAAACAAATATGTGTATGGCTGTCTATAAAACCGGGAAAGAGGACCTGGCTTCTCTGGATTTCCTCCAATTCAACATCGGGAAATGTCTTTCTCAATAAATTGAAATTATCAACCTTTTTTATAATCCCTTCTTCTACAAGGATTCCCCCATTTTCTATAATTTCTAACTGTTCGTCCTTTACAGCTCCTTTCAGGGAAATACTTGCGAGTGTTATGATTTGTGAAAAAGGCCCGATTAACTTCATTGTAAGATTTGTTTAAAGTTTAATAGTTCAGGGTTTAAAGTTAGGTTTTTTCTCAAAAAGAAAAAGCCCCGAACTTTCGGGGCCTGGATAATTATGATAAAATAATTACTGTTTTTTGTCGGCAGTTACGTCCAATTGGAGCATTACATCATCCTTGATAATTGAATCTCCTCCACCTTTGTAGACGATTCCAAAATCCTGGCGGTTAATTTTGAATTCTTCTGATTTGACGGTTACTTTGTCTCCTTCTTCTTTTACATTCGCTTTGAAAGTAATGTTTTTAGGAACTCCACGGAAATCAAGGTTTCCTGAAATTTCTGTATTGAAATCACCTTCTGTTAAGGCTTTTACGGCCGTGATTTCAAATGTGGCTTCAGGGAATTTTTTTACATCCAGAAAATCTTCTGATTTTAAATGCCCTTCCAGCTTCGCTTTAGTCGCAGGATCATCGTTTTTATCGGCACTTTCAAAAGTAGTTTGATCGGCAACAAATTTACCGGATTCCAAGACCCCGCCTTTTACGGTTACTTCACCGGATTTTAGCTTCACAGAGCCATAATGTCCTTCTTCGGGCTTGGAAGTGTCCTGAAAGATTTTACCCCCTTTCCAGGTTACAGAACTGATATTTGTGTTTACTGTATAAACAGCGGCTTCTGCTGAAGCTGTAGTCGTGTCTTGCGCATCTGTTGCCTCTACAGTGTCTTTTTCGCCTCCGCAGGAAGCAAGAAATGTCATTCCAATAAAAGATAAACCTAAAATTACTTTTTTCATTTTCTAAATTTTTGGCGAAAATAACACAAAAATCCTGCCTGAAGAATTGATGTATGATAAGGAATTGATTTTTTTGAGAAATAAATTAAATTAAAAGCGGAAATTTGATAAAAGTTTTGCCAAGATGCTAAGTGTTGAACATCTGAATTTTCAATATTCTTTAAATTCTAAAATCCTGAATAATATAAATTTCCAGGTTAATGACGGAGAATTCGTTTCGATTTTGGGTGAAAGCGGAAGCGGAAAATCAACTCTGCTGAAAATGATTTATGGCCTGGAAGATGCTGTTTCGGGGAAAATTGTCTACAAAGAAAAAAAAGTGACCGGCCCGAAATTTAACCTGATACCGGGACATCCGGACATGAAATTTGTTCCTCAGGAGTTTGACTTGCTGGAGTATGTTACTGTTGCAGAAAATGTTGGCAAATACTTGAGTAATTTCAATCTTCCGCTGAAAAAAGAAATGATGGAAGAAGCCCTGGAAACGGTAAATATGCTGGAGTTTAAAAATGAATTTCCAACCAGGCTAAGCGGGGGACAAAGACAAAGAGTTTCCATAGCCAGGGCGCTTGCTGCAGAACCAAAACTGTTGTTGCTCGATGAACCTTACAGTCATCTCGACCAGCCTTTGAAATTTGAAATCAGGAAAAATATCCGGAATTGGGCAAAAGAAAATGGCTGTTCTGTAATTTTAACTACGCACGACGTAAATGACGCCCTGGAATTTTCTGATAAAATGATAATTCTGAAAGATGGAAAAATCATTCAAAACGCCTCGCCTGAAACTCTTCGAAACTACCCTGAAAATGAATATATTGCCAGTTTATTAGGAGAATATTCCTTTTTGAATTCGGCTCAAATGAAACGTCTTTTTGATATTGAAATCCCGGAAGGGAAAAAAGCAATTGTATATCCGGAAGAAATGGAAGAAAACCCCGACGGGACGGAATTTGAAATCCGGGACGTCCGTTTCCGTGGGCGGGATTATCTGGTGGAAGCCGTTTCCCTGAGCTCTACAATTAAATTTTATTCAAAATTAAAACCTGAAAGTCAATTGATTAAATTAGAATTGAAAAATTTTAGATTGATATGAAAAAATGGATTGTCGTTTTTGTATTGACTTTCATAGGTTGTGTTCAAAATAAGAATTTAAAAGAAGGAAATTTTGATGCTGTCATTGATAAAATCAAAATTAATTACACCGTCAGAGGGGAAGGCCCGATTATATTGGTTGGCCATTTATATTCGGGAAAGGTTGGTTATGAAATGACTTTGAAGCCGTTGGAGAAATATTTTACAATGGTTTATTATGCCCCTCGGGGAACGGGGAAATCTAATCCGCCGGCTTCTTTGAATGAATACGGTTATTCTCATATTGTCCGGGAAATAGAGTTGTTGAGAAAGCATTTAAAAGCAGAAAAAATCTGGATTTTCGGGCATTCTGACCAAAGTGAAATTGCTTTGGAATATGCGATAGATTTTCCGGAGAATGTCGCAGGGCTGATTTTAAGCGGAACTCATTTTATTGAAAACCAAAAAATTGAAACAGAAGAAAAACGAACATTTGAGCTGGAAAGAAGAAAAAACAAATGGTTTAATCAAGTCTGTGAAGATTGGGATTATATGCTAGAGAATAATTCCAATTCTGATGAAGCAGGAAGAGATTTAACCCATACACCGCTCAAATGGTGGTGTTACGATTCTGTTTCCGCGCAAAGAGTAATCCCTGTTTATAATGAGATTTCCAAAGCTGGACGAAGAAAACCAATCGCGAGCCAACAGCCCTTCAGCACAGAACCGGAACTTGAAAAGTTATACAAAAGGATTTATGATTATCAGGAATTTTATTACCAGATAAAAGCTCCAATATTGATTTTACAAGGAAAATGGGATACGAATAATCCACCAAAGTTAGTCGAAAAGCTACACCTGAAATTGCCCACGTCAACTTTGATTTGGGTTGAAAATGCCGGGCACTTTCCTTGGGTGGAAGAGCCAAGAGAGAGCTTTGATAAAATTGAAAAGTGGTTGACAAAAGAAAATTACATTTTCAAATAAAAATCCCGGGTAAGGCCGATATAATCTGCCGTGTAAACATTTCTTGAGATTTCTATAATTAATTCATCAATTTTCGGCTCCGACTGAGTTCTTGAAAACAACATCAGGCTCCGTTTTATTGATGTGTTTTTATTTCCTTTTACGTGTGTTATTTTTTCCGGAAATAAACTTAATCCGCCGGCAGATTCCACAAATAGTTTTTCAGATTCAAAAGGAATGATGACCGCAAATTTTCCTTTAGGCATCAATAACTTTTCCGAATAATAAATCAATTCTTCAAATGTCAATTCGGACTGCTGACGTGCGGTATTCCGGGAGGAATTTGTTTTGTGTGTCAATTCAAAAAAAGGCGGATTGCTGACAATTAAATCAAACTTTTGATCTGATTGAAATAGCTGAACAGAAGAATGAACAATAGAAATACGATTTTTAAAAATGCTTTCGGAAATATTTAGCAAAGCTTCATTAAACGCATCTTCATTGATTTCAACCCCGATCAATTTTGCGTCGGGAAAGCGCTGTGCGAGCATCAATGAAATCAATCCGGTTCCGGTTCCTATATCGAGAATTTTTTGAGGGTTATCACAATTTGCCCAAGCTCCCAGCAAAACTCCGTCTGTTCCGATTTTCATGGCAGATTTTTCCTGTGAAACCGAAAATTGTTTGAATTTAAAAGAAGTTTTTGACATAAGGAATCTTGATAATAAATTCCGTTCCACGGTTTTCCTCGCTATGATACCGGATCTCCCCATTATACTCTTCTACAATCTTTTTAACCATGGCCAGCCCGAGCCCCATTCCACCCGTTGTTGTGGTAAATTTCGGTTCGAATACTTTATCCCCTAATTGTGGCGGAATTCCAATGCCGTTGTCAGTAACCCGTATAATGACCTGCTCTTTAATTTTTTGCAGACCCACCGCAACTTCAGGCTTTCTGTCTCCCGGAACGGCCTGTATTGCATTTTTGACAAGATTTGTGATTATTCGGATCAGGTAGATTTTATCGAAATGGAGTGAAAGAGAATTCACGGAAGGGTTAAATCTGACAGAATTTTCCGGAAAAATTTCCAATGCCGTTTGAATTGTGTCTACCACATCTATGTTTTCATCTTTTCTGAGAGGCATGCGCGCAAAATCGGAAAATGCTTCTGCAATGGCAGACATAGTATCGATTTGTGTTACAAGCGTATCTGAAAGATCATTTAATTTTTCTACAGAATCCGGGTCATTCGGATCATATTTCCTCACATAATTCTGAATCATCATCCGCATAGGAGTCAGCGGATTTTTAATTTCGTGCGCCACTTGTTTGGCCATTTCGCGCCAGGCCTCTTCACGTTCCGTCAATGCAAGTAGGTTGGACTGATGGTTCAGCTTTTCGAGCATTTCATTGTATGAATCAACCAATGGCTTAATTTCATCATTATTTTTATAAGAAATTGGTTTATTGTGAATTACAACATCCGTTTGTTTTATTTTATTGGCAATGATCTCTATTTTACGGGTAATCTGATTAGCCATCCACCAGGAAATCACACCGCCGACTACAAGGATAAAAACAAAGACACCGGCAAAACGGTTGAGCAAAGTATGCATATTTTTTTCTACAATGGAATTATCTGCCTTATAAGGCAGATTGATAATTGCTACGGGCTGATTTTTAAAATTGTTGATGTAACGGTAAGTCGTGAGCACTGTTTTGCCCCGGCCTATATCTACTGGGACTTCAAGATATTCCAGATTCCGGGAAAGGCTATCCAGGACACGTTGCGGCAGAACGCGGGTAGGAATGGTTTTGGGTTCGGTTGTAAGCATGAGGTTTCCGCGTACGTCAAAAACGTTGACGTCGGTTTTATGAATGTCCGATATGCCGAGAATTACATTTTCCAGAACATCATAAATATTCTGATCTGTGGCAAGATTGGGGTAGCGGTCTAATTCATAATCGATTGCGTCAATCACTTCCCGCTCTTTGTCTTTCAGTAGATCTTCTGCAAAGATGCCGTTTAGTTCGCGAAAGCTGAAAACCGTAATCAGCAAAATAGAAATAGATGTAAATAGGATGATGACGAACAATGCCGCAAAAATTCGTTGTGATAATTTGAAACGCTTGAACATATTATCTATTCATCAATCTTTGTATGTATTTTCCAATGATATCGAATTCTAAATTAACGATATCTCCTGTTTTAAGATCGCTTAAATTAGTGTGTTCCCAAGTGTAAGGAATGATTGCAACTGAAAAAAATCCGACAGAAGAATCAACCACCGTTAAACTGATTCCGTTCACACAAATCGAACCTTTTGCAACTGTAACGTTGCCGGAAGCGTTTTCATCGTACTCAAAAGAAAGCACATGGCTGCCCTGAAAATTTTCAATTGATTTCAATATTCCGGTTTGGTCGACATGTCCCTGGACAATATGCCCGTCGATCCTTTCGTTCAGGCGCATGCATCTCTCCAGATTAATCCTGTTCCCGGCTTCAGTTTTTCCTAAATTGGACTTTTTAAGCGTTTCATCAATTGCAGTTACCTTGTACCGGTCGTTTTGGATTTCCACAACCGTAAGACAGACTCCGTTGTGCGCAATACTCTGATCGATTTTCAGCTCATTCGTAAAGTCAGACTTCAGCCAAAAATGCTTATTGCTGCCTTCATTTTCTATCTGTGTAACAATACCCGTATTTTCAATAATTCCTGTAAACAAAATTTTATTTATGTTGAATGATTAATTTTTGAGTGAAATCGGAATTTTTCCCTTCGATCTGAAGAAAATAAATACCGTTCGGAACAGATGAAGTGTTAAACCGTAACTCCTTTTCAGACGAATTTTCAGCAAAAACAATTTTTCCCGAAACATCTATCAATCTAACTTCATATTGACCACCGATTGAATTCTTTATTATAACCGTTTCATCTGCCGGATTGGGAAATATGCTGACTTTCCTGTTTTCCATATCATTTACAGATAAATCATTATAAGCCTTTGCAAAAAAACACATAGCACCCAGTGACCCCTTGGCGACCTGGAACACAAAATCCGGATCCATATTCTCAAAAGTATCATCAGGAGAATGGGGGTAAGGAGATTCATTAGTTTCATATAATCCGGTAATAACAAAGCCTGCTTCCTGGAAAGGAACATAATCAGAACCATAGGCGTAACTGATTTGCGTATTTAAACCAGAATACAATTCCATCAGATTTGCCAGTTGACTGGTAACAGCTTCAGAATCATTATTGTTGGAATTCGGCCCGTCTTCATCCCGTTCGCAGGTAATGGTATTGTTTGTTTCACCCGCAACACCGCCTACCTGATCGATATTTAAAACAAGCTTGATATCGAGATTTTGCGGAACTGCAATTTCCTGCACATAATGATAGCTTCCGATTAAACCTAATTCTTCGGCTGTAAAATGAATGAATTTAATAGAATATTCCGTTGGTACGTCTTTCAGGATTCTCGCAATTTCAAGTATAATAGAGGTTCCGCTTCCGTTATCGTTTACGCCCGGCCCGTTAATGGTATCATAGTGCCCATCAATAATTACATATTTGTCAGGATAAACAGCGCCCAATTTTGTAACAATGATATTATAGCCGGTTTCACCCCATACATTTACTTCCTGCTGTTCAATATCTGTATAGCCCCATGACTGGTATTGACCCACGAGCCAGTTAAGCGCATTCTGCTGTGCCGTCGTACCCATTTCCTTTACTCCAAAAGACTCAAAAATCGTAAGATTGCCCAATATGTTGTCATGGCTCACCTGTGAAGCAAGGCTTTGATAAAAAGGATTTAGTTCCTGAGCCTTTAGCTGTGTGGAAAAAATAAAATAAAATAAAAGTATGTGTGTTAATTTCATAAAAAACAAATTCGAAAATAAAAGTACGATAAATAACAAATGTCCGGAAAAATAAAAGCCCTTTAACTGTTAAAAATCAAAGGGCGGAATCTCTTTTCAGGAAATATTTTACACGAACTCGGCGTAAGCTTCTTTCAGGTTTTCAGCGATTGCCTGCGCCGAACGCCCTTCAATATGATGACGTTCCAACATATGGACAAGCTCCCCATCTTTGAATAGTGCTACCGCCGGGGAACTTGGAGGAAACGGCGCAAGGTATTCTCTTACGCGTTGCGTTGCGTCGATATCAAAACCTGCAAAAACAGTAGTTAAGTTATCGGGAGTTTTATCGGTGTCCAATGAGAGCAAGACCCCCGGACGGGCAGCGCCTGCCGCACAACCGCACACACTGTTTACCATTACCAGGGTTGTTCCTTCTTTTTTCATGGCTTCGTCAACCGCTTCTGCGGTGGTTAAGTCTTCAAACCCGTTGAAAGTCAGTTGTTCTTTCATGGGTATAACTATATCTGCTGGATACATTTTATTTTGTTTTTACAATTATTTGCAAAATTACATCATTCTCTCTAATCAGAAAGAATGAATTACCTTTGAATTAATTATGGCATCATAGTTTGAATTGATGAATTTCTCATTAGCAAAAAATAAAAAACTTAAAAGCAGAAAGGCAATTGAACGGCTTTTTACGGACGGGAAACACCTGAAAAGATTTCCGCTCAGAATGGTTTATTTTTCTGAACCAAAGGAACCGTACGGTGTACAGATTGCAGTAAGTGTTCCGAAAAAACTGTTTAAAAAAGCGATTGACAGAAATCTGCTGAAAAGAAGAATGAGAGAGGCATTCAGAAAAAATCAAAATACACTTCAGGGGAATTTTTATATAGAGATCATGTTTATTTATACTTCATCTGAAATTCAAGCTTACCAAGTTATAGAAAAGGCTATGACTGGCTTGATCGACGATCTAAATTCTCTTTTAAACGATAATATTTCAGCAAAATAAAGCAAAGAATCAACCCGCAGATTCCGGCGGAAAGCCCTATGATGTAGGGCCGGTTTTCTTCATCCAGGAAGGATTGCTTATAATCCATGGAAACAAGATTAAAAATAAAAGAACCAAAGATGATAAAGAAAGCTATATAAACAAACGTTTTCATATTTTAAAAATTTTGAACGAACAATGCGCCAATATTGGACACAAATAATTTAATGGCTATAGATAATAAAATGATCCCGAAGACCTTTTTGAAAACGGACATAATACCCGGGCCAAGCATTTTTTCCAGCCTTCCGGCATTTCTCAGCACAAGATAAACAATAATCATATTGAGAATAATGGCTATGATAATGTTGATGTCTCCGAATTCTGCTCTTAATGTCAGAACCGTTGTCAGAGAGCCTGCGCCGGCAATCAAAGGGAAAGCAATCGGAACGATGGAAGCGGATTCAGGTGTGGAATCACGATGGATTTGAATCCCGAGAATCAATTCAAGTGCAATAACGAAAATAACAAACGCCCCAGCCACAGCAAAAGATTCAACGTCAATACCTATAAAAGTCAGGATTTTTGTCCCAAAAAATAAAAATGAAACCATAATGACAGCTGCGACAACAGTTGCTTTTTCCGATTCTATATATCCTACCCTGCTTCTGATGTTTACAAGGATAGGAATACTCCCCAAGATGTCAATTACCGCAAACAATACGGCAAAACAGGTTCCGATTTCCTTTAGTGAGATTTTGGAAAAAAATTCTGCCATGACGCTTGATTTTCGGCAAAGGTACAACGAACTATTTAACAGAAAAAAATTGCTTTGCCAAAGTATCTGTTTCGCTAAATTTTTCCATTAGATTATTCCGCGTCGCAAAATTTGCATATTTGGCTTGTTTGTTTTCCAGTAATTGTGATTTCCACTTTCCGGCAAGTTCCCCGGAATAGGCTTTTTTCAGTTTTTCTTCGACAGAGTTTTCTGTAAAATCAGATAAATTGGTTTTTCCGAAGTGAATCCCCAAAAGCGTCAGAATTTCCTCCTGTAACGAATAAAAAGCATTTGCATCATTGGTTCTTGCCAAAGATTTTAATTCTGATAATTTCCGGCTGACCTCCGCTTTGAAATCAACTTTCTGATTTTTTTCACCATGAGATTTTCCGTATCTCCGTCTAAACAAAACCAACAGCCAGGTCAGGATAACCAATCCGGCCAAAATCCATGTCCATGAATTATCTTTTGAAACAGATTTAACAACCCTGTCTTTGACCTCGCTTATTTTCTGCGGAATGACCATCGGGTTTATACCGGCCGAATCTTTTCTTTGATAATCATTAATGGGCTCGGCCCCCAAACTATCTTTTTGGGCGGGTTCTTTTGGCGGTTCCGGACCGTCGACTTTCAGGTTAAACGGCTTGGTCTGAAGGGTAATATATTTTTCTTTCGAAGGGTCAAAAAAGTTAAAAGCAACCGGCCCGATTATATAATCGCCGCCATATTGCGGTACCAGAATATGTTCTTCTACTATCTTTCCTTTTATGCCCGAAGGACGAGTTTCGAAGAGATCTTTTCGTTTTGGCGCATAGGTTTCAATATTGCTTGAAAAATCAATCGAAGGGGTTTTCAGCGTATTTAAATTACCTGAACCAATGATCTCAACCTCCAGATTTACAGCTTTATTGGCTTCCGTTTCTTTTTTGGAAAGAGAAGCATTGAGCTTATAATTTCCTACGGCGCCGCTGAAATTTTTAGGCTTTCCTTCAGGTAAATTTTTAACATGAAGAGAAACGGGCTGAGAAGTCAGTGGAACTACTTCCGCTCCGTAGTAACCGGAAACGATCACGTTGATCTCGAAAGGATCAATTTCTATCTCTCCTGATTTTTGCGGATAAACAATATAACGGGCCAGCTCTTCCGAGACAAATGTTTGTCCGTTCACGAGCTCCTGTCTTATAGCATCAGGTGTTTTTTCGCTTACAAACTTAGCAATCAGGTTGGCAAAATCAGGCTCCTGGTAATTTTTTGCACGACTTAGAATTGAGTAATCGCGCGCATACAATTTTACCACGAGGATTACTTCCTGGTTTACATATGGGTTTTCGTCGGAAATTTCGGCAGACAGAAAGGCCCCCTGCAATCTTTGCCCGGGCCTGGATTTGGGTTTCAATCCTTTTTTTACGGAAATTTTAATAGGGTCGGTTTTGTATCTTTTTCCATTTAATACAATTGTTGCGCTACCGATTGTATAATCTCCTTCGCGGTCGGCGACAAGTATAACCTCGATTCCCGATTGATTGTAAACAGCACCGTTCACAATTTTCATCTGGCTTTGAGTGGATTCTCCCAGCTGATGCAGCCCGTCATAGTCGGGAAGCTTAAGCGGTTTGTCAATTTTTACATTATTTTGCCCGTAAGTAAGTACAAACTGGACCGAAAACCGTTCGTTGACTGAAACCTCAGTTTTGCTGGCTTTGGCATCAAATGATAAATCCTGCCCCCATGATAGAATGGAGGATAAAAACAAAAATACAAAGTAAAACCTGTTCGGAAGCATTACCAATCTTTTTCTGTATTTGTTCTTATTTTTTGAGCCTTTTGGCTGATTATCTTTTTGAGTGTTTCCTGTTCCTGGCTTTGGAGCGCTTTTAAAATTCCCTCCTGATATTCGGCATTCATAGCGTTGGGTGATTGATTTCCTTTCCCGTCGGAGCCTTTTGTTATTTGTTGCTGTTGCGGCTTATCTCCGTTTCCTTCATCATTTCCTTCTTGTCCGCCATTTTGTTGGTTCCCTTTACTCTCGTCAGGTTTGTTGCCTTCATTGTTATTTTTCTCCCCCTGCTGTCCGTCTTTTTGTTCTTTATCCCGTCCTTGCTGATTGTCTTTTTTATCTTCATTGTTTTTATCATCTTTTCCGGAATCGTTTTTATTATTTTTGTCTTCGTCTTGTTGTTTTTCCAGCAGCTTTCTGGCTAAAGCATAATTATAACGTGTTTCTTCATCATAAGGATTGAGCTTCAATGCTTCTTTAAAATTCACAACGGCTTTTTCAGGATTATTCTCATCAAGATAAGACTTTCCTATATTGTGATAGGCCATTTGTTTTTCTGCTTTGGTAGAATTTTTTTGGCCAATCACTTTGTCATAATGTGTTCGTGCCTCATCGTATCTTTTTTGCTGATACAGGGCATTTCCGAGATTATAATTAGCCTTTATGGAATTAATGTTTTCGGACAGCGCTGTTTTGTATTGGGCTTCGGCTTTGGAGAAATTACCGCTCATGTAATTCTGATTTCCCGCAATGACATAGTCTTTTACCTTTGTTTCCTGGGCGGAAACAGTAATCGTCAGGGAGATCAGAAAGAGGAAAAACAGTATATTTTTTATCATAGGCATAGTCGAAGCAAAACTATTATTTTTTGTTGTTAAAAAGTTTATGTTCAGTTGTTAAAGTATCTATAAAAATAAAAATCAGCGCTAAAGCCAGGAACCATTGAAATATATGTTTTTTGTCCTGGCTGAATGCCATATCCTGAACGTCCTTGTCCAACGTATTTAGGAAAGAATGAAGATTTTCCAGAGCATTTTCGGTTTGATTGACCCGGATATATTTTCCGGAAGAAGATTCTGCAAGAGATTTCAGAGAAGCCTCATCCAGCTTGGAAATGACAGTTTCGCCATACCGATCCAGTTTATATTCTTCAAAATCCCCAACTTTGGTAGGAATGGGCCCGCCTGCTTTTGTCCCGATTCCCATGGAAACAATATGGATGTTATTTTCTTTTGCCAAATCTACTGCCTTTGAGATGCTGGATTCGTTATCTTCCCCATCGGACAATATCACAAGCATTTTTCCTGTAGTGGGTGCTTTTCCAAACATTTCCACGGCTTTTGTCAGTACTTGCGAAAAACTGGTTCCCTGCTGCGAGATCAGTTCCGGATTTGCGCTGTTTATATAGGACTGAATGGCACTGTAATCATTGGTTAGCGGTGAGATGGAATAAGCATCGGCGGCAAATACAATCAGGCCGACACGATCGCCGCCCAATTTTTGGACTGATTCCGAAATGATTTTTTTTGCTTTCTCTAATCTGCTTGGTGCAACATCTTCGGCATTCATGCTGTTGGACAGGTCAAGCGCATATACAATATCAATTCCTTCCCGTTTTACCTTTACCCGTTCTTCACCAAAAAGAGGATCCATCAGCGCAAAAACAGCAAATAAAATGCTCAATCCAATCAAAATAACACTTAACCAGTACGCAGATTTATGGTTTTCAGGAAAGATTTGCCGAACTAAATTGGAGTCTGCAAAAAGTAATCTGGCTTTTTTTCTCCAACGGAAAACGTACATTGCCGTTCCGATGAAAAGAGGTATAAAAAGTAACCAAACGATATTTTCCGGCTTTGCCCAGTTCATCATTTCAATTCCTTAAATAAAGTTTGACGAAGCAATAATTCAGCAAATAAAAGAATCAATCCGTACAAAAGAAATTTTCCGAAAAGTTCTGTATAGTTATAATACTTGATTTCATTGATTTCGGTCTTTTCCATAGAATCAATTTGCGAATAAATATCTTCCAGTGATTGATTGTTGGTCGCACGGAAATATTCCCCTCCTGTTTGTCTGGCAATATAAATAAGCAAATCCTCATCTATTTCTACAGGCTGCATGGTAAAGATCAGCTCTCCCGTAAAAGGATCGCGCGCTGTCGGGAACTGGGCCATTCCATTGGTTCCCACTCCGATCGTGTAAACTTTAATTCCTTTGTCTACTGCAATCTGTGTGGCGGCCTGGGGCGTAACATACATCAGGTCATTAGTGTAGTCTATGGATTCCACGCCGTCTGTAATCAGTATGACGACTTTACTTATGGCTTTACTGTCTTTCAGGTGATTGACCGCAGTTGCCAGCCCTACCCCGATTGCAGTTCCGTCTTCCAGCTCACCTGTTTGCAATTTTCTGATTTCATTTACCAGCACCCGGTGATCGGTGGTGAGCGGAACCTTGGCGATAGCTTCACCCGAATAGGCAACAAGCCCGATTCTGTCTGTCGGCCGACTCATTACGAATTTTTCGGCTACTTCTTTCAGCGCTTCCAGCCGGTCGGGTTTCAGGTCTTTGGCGAGCATACTAAGAGAAGTATCGACGACCATAAGTATATCAATCCCTTTGTCGGATTTTACGGTTGAGGTCATTTCTACGATTTGCGGGCGGGCAAGAGCAATTATCATCAAACCGATTGCTGCAAGGCGGAAGAAAAACAGGAGCGGTTTAAGTTTTGCCAGAAGATTTCCTGAATTTTCAAAGGGTTTTAACGAGGAAATTTTAACGGAAGGCTCAGGATGCTTTTTCCTGAACCGTAAATAAATCATTAACGGTAACAGAAGCAGCAGTAACAGCAGCCAGGGGCTTTGAAATTCGAAATTTCCCGTCATTCTATTTTCCTGTATCTTTCGTTGTGTTTTAATTCCTGAATTGTTTCATCTTCGAGCTCCATAGGTTTGGTTTTCTCAATCAGCTCTTCTGCCCATCTCCTGTAAAAGAGGTGCTTTTGTTCATCGGGAACTGCTTTGGCAAACTTCACCAGGTCAGAATCATAAAGGAAATTTTTTAATTTTTCTACATCTTCTTTTTGCAGATGGGTTGATTTTTGGAAGTAATTCACCAAATCGTCTGACAATAATTCGAGCGAGGAAAAATGAAAAACACGCCCTACATACCGTCTGAGTAAAAAAGACAATTCAGAGTAAAACGGATAGAGCTGCCCTTTTTCCAGGTATTTTTTCTTGTCGATATTTTTTAACGCATCTATTGCTTCTTCGTACGGCGTTTTTATTGTAAATGTTTTTTCACCTTTGTTTTTCTTTTCTCTTAAGGACAGAATGGCAACAATCAATAAAGCGAGGAAAATAACTGCGCCCACGACCAGATAAATCCAGTATTTGTTCCAGTAATCCTGCCAGTTGTATTCTTCCTGCATAATAGGTTTTATGGGGAATCCCTGAAGATTGGCCGAGTCGATCTTAACGTCATCAACCTTGATCTGGAAAGATTTGGAAAGGATCGTGTCTGAATTTATAACAACAGGCAGGGAACGAATCAAAAAATCTCCCGGATCATAAGAAGTAAGGGAAAGACGCTGAACCAGCTTTTTCTTTTCACCTTCTAAAACAGTATCAATTTTTTGATCGAGGATTTCGATATGAAAAGTTAAGGTGTCCTTTAGTTCGGGAAGCCTGATTTTATCTTTTGCGCCGAAAGGGATCGTCAGCGTATAATTAACCGGTTCTCCGATTTTGATATGTGCTGTGTCAATTTTTGTATCAATTTGGGCAAATGAAAAAACAGGCAAGAGAAAAGAGCATATAGAACATAGAAGGATTTTTACCTCCCATTTTCCATCCTCCCGCATCCGTCTTACTACGTGCATCATTTTACCGAATGTTTTTTAAAGTAATTCAACAAAGGTTTAACGTGATCCTCATCGGTACGGATGTTCAGGTTGCCTGCGCCTGAAAGATTGAAATGTTTATTGTAGCGTTCAACGACATTTTTGTAATAACGTTCATATTGATGCCTTACCAGAATAGATGAGGTGTTGATGAGCTTTTGCTCTCCCGTTTCATTGTCACGGAAAGTAACCATACCAACATCGGGCAGCTCGGATTCTTTTTCGTCGTAAATCCTTATGCCGGTAACGTCATGTTTTTTTGCCGCAATTTTCAGGTTTTTCAGGTAATCGCTTTCGTCAATAAAATCCGAAAGGATGAAAACATTGGCTTTTCTTTTAAAGGAATCCATCAAAAAACGAAGTGCATGGGACAGGCTGTTCTTTTTATTTTTCGGAACATAATTGACCAGTTCGCGGATGATTCTCAACACGTGCTTTTTTCCTTTTTTAGGAGGAATGAACAATTCGATTTCTTCAGAAAAAAGGATTAGCCCTACCTTATCGTTATAAGTTATAGCCGAAAAAGCAAGTGTAGCACAGATTTCGGCAATGGTATCTGATTTGAATTGTTTTCTTGTTCCGAATTCTTCCGATGCGCTCACATCAACCATCAGAATCATGGTCAACTCACGCTCTTCTTCAAAGACCTTGACATAAGGCTCATTGAAATGGGCAGTTTTATTCCAGTCTATATTTCGTACATCGTCTCCATACTGATACGGCCGGATTTCGGAAAAAATCATGCCGCGACCTTTAAATGAGCTTTGGTATTCGCCCATAAAAAGATTACTGGCTTTGCGGCGGCTTTTCAGCTCGATCCGCTTTACTTTTTTGATGATTTCTTTGGTGTCCAATCTGATGTTAAAGTTTAAGGTTCAAAGTTTATTTTACTTAATGCTTTGGACGATTATTTACATTAATTAAGGAATTGGAATCGCATTGAGGATTTCATCAATGATCTGGTCTGCTGAAATATTTTCCGCTTCCGCTTCATAACTCAACCCGATCCTGTGGCGCAGCACATCTTTGCTTACCGCGCGGATGTCTTCCGGAATAATGTATGCGCGTCTTCTCAAAAACGCATAAACCCGTGCGGCCAGCGCCAGGTTGATTGAGCCCCGCGGCGAAGCGCCAAATGAAATCAACGGAGTTAAGCGCGCCAAACCGAAATCTGAAGGTTTTCTGGTGGCGGAAATGATATCCAGAATATAACGCTCTATCTTTTCGTCCATGTACATTTTCCGGACAATTTCCCTTGCACGCAGTATTTCCTGTAAACTGATTACTTTTTCGACTGTTGGAAACGTATCATTAATACTGTTTCTTAGAACCAGCCTTTCTGCCTCGCGGTTTGGGTAGGTAATGACGGTTTTCAGCATGAAACGATCAACCTGTGCTTCGGGAAGCGGATAAGTCCCTTCCTGTTCAACAGGGTTTTGTGTTGCCAGCACCAAAAAGGGATTTTCCAGGCGATAGGTTTCATCTCCGATTGTAACCTGCCTTTCCTGCATCGCTTCTAATAAAGCGGACTGTACTTTTGCAGGAGAACGGTTGATTTCATCTGCCAGGACGAAGTTGGCGAAGATCGGGCCTTTTTTGATTTTAAAGTCGTTTTCCTTGATGTTGTAAATTAGTGTTCCCACAACATCAGCCGGAAGCAGGTCAGGTGTAAACTGAATACGCGAAAAGGTTCCGCTGACAGCCTCAGACAGTGTTTTGATAGCCAGTGTTTTGGCGAGCCCCGGAACGCCTTCGAGCAGAATATGCCCATTGGAAAGTAACCCTATCAATAGACTTTCCACCATTTTTTCCTGCCCGATTACTTTTTTGTTTATTTCATTGGAAAGCCGGTAAACAGATTGGCTTTCACGCTCTATTTCTTCACTGATCTGTTGGATGTCAAATGAAGTAAGCTCGTTTTGCATATTGGTTTAATTAAGCACGCTAAATTCAGCATTTTAAAGCATTTAATCCGCTAATTTATTGATAGAAATATGTTAAAGTTTGTTAATTGAACCTTACCCGTTATTCTTCCGCCATCGCCTGCCATTTTTTGATTACAGGGAGGATCAGAAAAACAAACAATAATACAAGAATCAGATTCGCTCCGAAAATCAGATCCCAATTGTCTCTGATCCAAATAAGATGCGGATGTTCAGCACTGTTAGGCCCATAACGGTAGGGAAATTTCCAATCTAAATAACTAGTATACAAAGCTACGATTACAGGCAGGATAGCCGGAAATGTCCAGATGCTCCAGATGAAATTCACGCCGGAAATAAGCTTTCTTTTTTCCGACAAAATACCTGAATAAGCCAAAAACCAGAAGATGAAGACAAAACAGAGAAATAAAATGGAAGCAAGGCTTTCTTCCATACCAAAAATCAATAGTCCGACAAGAAAGAACAGGGAAAAGAAAATAAAGTAAATTACAATTGAACCGACAACAGAAATAATCCAGGTCTTCATAGAGGTCATCCGGAAAGTAAAAATCATCAAGGCGATCCCCAATGCAATATAAAGACAGATTAAATATTCAACAGGGTCAAAAATACAGCTTTTTGACCTTCCAAGATTGACAAGCGTGTTTCTCATATCTGCATGAGATATATAATCTTTTTTGAAATGCTTTTTATGTGCGTCGCTGTAACGCGAAGGAGAAGATAACTCGTAATCCACAAAATAATAAGGCGGATTATAAACATAATCAATCCAGTTTTTGTCCCTGAATCGGTGTCCGACCTCATATTCTTTGACCAGGTTCAGGTAATCATCCAGCAAAACCTGAATGGAGTCTTTTTTCTGGTTATGAAGCAAATTGTAGGTTTTCTTTGCGTAATATTCCCCGTTTTTTATAGAATCAGAAACCATCAACGGAAGGCTACAGAAGTTGTAAATGCTGTTGAGGTTAAATGATAAATAAGTCGCGGGGGCTCCAGGATAGGCAACAGCATCGGCTGCTTCAACGGCTTCCGGGACAATGGTTTCGTCATACTGATAATAATTATTTTCGGAGATATACGGCTCCTGGGTTTTATAATCTTCCGGTGCTCTCCAGTTCTTCCTTTTCGGTAAATGCTGAATCAGGATATAATCAAATTCTTCATTTTTATAAAGCGGAGTCTGGAGGCTGTCTTTGAATTTTTGATAATGAATGGTATCGTCAGGTGTTAAATTCCAGATACTGTTTTTGAATTTCCTTGAGATAAACAGTTTTAAAACAGCGTCTTCAGATACCAATGAATCAAAAACAGGAACATCTGCGCATCGGTTATTCTGGTTATAAGTTTGAGAGCCATAATTATTGTAATCATTGTTTTGTAAAGTAAACGGCGCAACCTGGTTAACCAAATCTATTTCCTTTTCAATTTCAGCAGAAGTCTTTAACATGGAAATACGGGTTTTCAGGCCTTGCGTATAAGAAAAATATTGTGTAACCGACAAGAAAGCGATCAGGAAAATAATCAGGAATTCTTTATAGATGGAAAGGTCGGATTTCGGATAATGTGCCTTAAAAGCATTGTGTTTAAAGTAATAATTCATCCATAAGATCAGGATCAGAATGGTAAGCAAAACGCCGATCCATACAAATCCGGAATCAAAGTATTTTTGGAAAAATGAAGTATCATGCAGATCCACAGGAGACAGATACGACACAAACCCGATGATGAAAAACAAAATGTGCATCACAAATAGTACCGCCAGCATCCAGACAAACTTTGTGTTCCAGATAAGCGGATGATTTTCAAGTAAATATTTATTTATTTTTTTGATCATGATAAGTTAATTTATAAAGAAACGACGGCTTGAATTTGAAATGTCCCGTAAGTAAGATACAGGAATCTTTTCTTTTCCGATTATGCTCATCACATCGCTCATGGTTTTATCATGTGAGAAAAACAAAATATAATTTCCGCCATTGAAATGAATTTTTTCCAGCCCGGAATTCTTTAAATTTTCATAGATGAAATTTCGTTCTGCAGGAGAATCCATTTCGAGGATTAAATAATTTTCCGTCACCTCTTCATTTTTAACAGAGCTGTCCGAAACGAGCTTCCCGTTTTCAAGAAAAATGATTTTGTCCGAAACTTTTTCGACCTCATATAATTGCTGCGAGCTAAGAACTATACCAAAAGGCCTGAACAAGGAGACGGACAAATAACGGAGGTCTTCCAGGATGATTTGCTGTGCCAGGATGTCAAGATTTGCCAAGGGCTCGTCAAGCAATAAAACTTTGGGCTGGCGAAGCAAAGTCCGGGCAAGCTCAAAACGCATTTTATATCCGGACGAAAGCCTTGCCCAGTTGAGATTTTTGTAAGTCCAGAGCCCCATTCTCGCCAACATCACCTGAGCCAGGAAAAAATTATCCTCACCGGTAATTCCGTGGGAATTCAGGGTGAATTGTAAATTGTCCATCAGACCGCCACGCAGCTGCTCGATCCTTTGAGGTATGTAAACCAGCTTTGTCCTTAAATCATAATTATTTTTTACAGATTCTTCAAAATGATAATCAATTGTCCCTGAAGAAGGTTTTAATTCACCACAAAGCAAACGAAGCAAAGTCGTTTTTCCGTTTCCGTTTTCACCTACCAGCCCGACAACTTCGCCCATATTTACTGAAATATCAAGCGGGCCGAGCTTAAAATTTCCTTTGTTGTAAGTTTTTGAAACCGATTTTGCGGTGATGATATTCTGAGTGCTTTTTTCCGAAATAACCGCTCCTGCATTCCTGATTTTTGTAATCAGCTCCTGTGCTTTTTCATTTTCTGATTTCCCGGAAGGGGCAGAATTATATTTCCATTCGGTAAATTGGATTATATCTTTTAAAATGAGAGTGCTGCCGGTGTCAAGCGCCGAGTCGATCAGGCGTCTGAACCCCAGGTTTGTATCACCGTTTTGATAAAACTGGGAAACTTCTTTAAGTCTTGTATTAAAAATATCCATAGGTAAATCTAAAAAATAAAAAACACACATGAAAAGAGAAAAACAAGAAAACATATTAATCTTGTATATTTGTTAAATCCTAACAGCCGGACTGATGCTTCGAAAATTACTGATATGCATTACGGTCACATGCATTTCATTTGTTTTTTGCCAGACGAATGAAACGGCTAAGTTATTAACCCAATCGGAAAACCGGGTTTTTACTCTTCCCGATGAAACAATCAAAACGGTCAATTTTCTGTTGAAATCAGGCAGAGAAGATGTGAATGAGGCGACATTATTCCTTTTGCTGGCCAAGGCAAATTATGCGAAAGGAAATTACGATATTTCACTGACAAACGCATTTGAGGCAGTGAAGCTGGCCGAAAAACAAAAAGACGAAACAGTCCTGACCGAAAGCCTGATTTTCATCTCTTTGATTTTCGATTATATGCAGCTGAAAAACGGAATAGATCAGCTTAAAAATAAGTTTCCTCAAAATGAGCTTTCAGAAACATTTTTAAAATATCATAACGCACTTACCCTGCCGCAGGAAAAATCAGTTCAGAATTTCAGGGAGATTTTGAAGAGGACAAAAAATGCTGCGCGCAAAGAAGTTCAGATTGTTAATAACCTTTCTCTGAATGAGGTAAGCCGGTTTTATGCGGAAAGACTTCAGGTAGACTCTGCCGAATTTTATGCGCAAGACGCTGTTTCACAGTCGAAAAATGATTCTCTCGGGAATTATTTTTTGTCCAGATCTTTAGTGTCATTGGGAAATGTGTATTTTTTGAAAAAAGAAAATTCCAAAGCAGAAGAAGTTTATGAGTCGGCATTAATCTTTGCGGAAAATCTTGACAATCCGTTTCTGGAAATGGAAATTCATCATAAGCTTGCTGCGAATTTCATGGCAGGTAAGAATGTTGGAAAATTTCATTTCCACAATCAGCAGGCAAATAACCGGCAAAACCTGGCAGATCAAAACGAGAACAACGCGGCGAACGCTGCCTATCAACTTCTTAGCGGCGAGCAGGATTTGAAAGTTTCCGGTCTGGAAAGAACAATGCGGTACTGGCTCGTTGTTTTATGTGTTGTGTTGGGAATATTGATTTTGCTAAGAATCTTTTTACATTTCAGAAACAGAAACCGGCTCAAAACATACCAGACGCTTCTTGACTATCTGAACAGGCAGGAAGAAGCAAACGGGGAAGCAAGAGAAACCTTGGCGGCTTTACAGGAGAGCCGACCGACGACCATTTTGAAGGAAAGCGAGAACCACATTCTTTCCGGGTTGAAAAGATTCGAGGTATCCAAGAAATTCACAAACAAAGAAATGTCGTTGGGGATGCTTGCCGCGCAGCTGAATACCAATACCAAATATCTTTCTGAAATCATTAACCGGCATAAACAAAAAAATTTCAATTCTTACATTAATGAATTAAGAATCAATTATATAACGGAAAAGATTAAGAATGACCCGACCTACCTGAATTACAAAGTAAGTTATTTGGCAGAAGAAGCAGGGTTTTCTTCGCACAGTACATTTACGACTGTTTTCAAAGCCATTGTGGGCGTTTCTCCTATCATATTTGTAGAATTTGTTAAAAACCAAAAGGAAAACCCGGAATGAGAAACTATGTCCTGATATTAACGATTGTATTTCCGTTCTTTCTGTTTGGACAAAAAGTGTCGGACAGCTTGTTTCGGGTGGCGACAATTGATGTATATGAACACCCGGAACGCTCCATAGAAATCGGAGAGAGGATGTTGAAAACATCCGACAGGGAGAAAGACAAGGTTTCTGCTCTTTTGCTGATTTCAACTGCTTATTCATCTCAAAGAGAATACGAAAATTCTTTAAAGTATGCTTTGCGGGCAAAGGATTTAAGCGAATCTGCCGGTGATATCCTTTCCCAACTGAAAGTAATTAACAAAATAGCCGCTCAATATCATCAGATGAGAGTAAATGACAAAGCGCTGCAGTATCTTGATGAATTTGACAAATTGCTTGATCGTTACCCCTACAAAGACTCCGCAAGATTAATTATGGGAAATAATTATGGCGTTCGCGGGTTTATTTATCGCGACAAGCTGAACTGTGACATAGCGATTGATTATTTTAACAGTGCAATTAAACAATTCCGTCTTGACAAGGACAATCCTATGATGCTGGCAAACATCAGTGTTGTTCTTTACAATAAAGGAAATTGCTTTGTTTCATTAAACAAGAACGATTCAGCAAAAGCATCTTTCACGCAATCCATAATGCTGGCCAAAAAGATCAACGCCAAAAGCCTACAGGCGTTTTCACAAAAAGGATTGGCTGAAACCCTTACTCTGGAGGGAAAATATGAAGAAGCCCTTTCTGAGCTTAAAAGCGCAAACGAGAACGCGAAAGACGTAGGTGATCTGGTACTCAATCAGGGGTTATATAAGGGTTTGTCCGACAATTATTTAGCTTTGAACGATTGGGGTAGTTACCAAACATACTATAAAAAGACCATCCTGACCCAGGGGCAGATAAAGAAAGCAGAGAGGAATTCAATCGGGATTTCACTGAAAAAACATATGGAGGAAACAGAAATGGAGATGCAAAATATCCGCACTAAATACATTATGGCAATCTCGTTTTGCGTATTGATTATTTTAGTGTTGTGTGTTCTGATATTCCATAAACAGAAAAAATTCCAAAAAAAGTTCGGACTACTGAAATCAAGACTTTATCCATAACCTAAAGAAAAATAATGATTTTCAGAAAAGTTCTTCACAGAAATAATGTCAGGGTTGCTCATTAACCTAACCTGCCCGGTTCAAAAAAGCCGAAAACGCCCATATAAACCAGGGTTGCCGAGAACGTGAACAAATTGCTGATAAACAGCACGTTATGCACTTGTAAATGCTTTTTGATTTCACGAAAATCGAAAGAACAAAGCTTTTAATTAATGATATTTGTTAATAAATTTAGCCATATAAATTTTTAAAACAATGATGAAAAAATTACAAATTAGAAACGCCCTATCGGGTTTTTTGGCAGTAGCAGGCGGGCTTGGTTTTGCGCAGGTTCAGCTAAATCAGCTTGACGGGTTCGGAGTAGCGATTTATGACATTAATGCGCAAGGAAAAGGAATTCATGGAAATGGTTATTACGATTTTGCAACCAATACTTCTTCAGCAGTGGAATCAGGCGTTGGCCAGACAATTGCCATTAATGATGCCGGGCAGGTGCTTGGAATGTTGGACGACGGAACCGGAAATTACCTTCCGGCCTACAAAAATGGGGACACCTGGGGGTTGCTTACAAATATGGATGATAATTATACTTACACTCCTTATGATATTTCCGAAAACGGGGTATACATAGTAGGCCAGACTTCAAATGACGATTTTGAGTCTTGGGGATTTATTTATAACACACAAACCCACACCTTAAAGGTCGTGTCAAGTGATTTATACGAATATGGTGCTGCTTATGGTGTAAACAATGACGGCATAGCCGTAGGCTGGGTAGACGACCTTCCGTCCGGCACCGTAAGAATGCCCGCCTACTTTACCGAAGACGGATCAATTACGCTTATAGATGATACATACGGAGAGGCAAACGGAATAAATGAAAACGGCCAGATAGTGGGTTATGTAGACGGAGCTCCGTTTGTTTATGACATAACAACAGAAGAGCTTGCCACTCTTCCCGTTTCATCTGATTTTATGAGCGCCACTTTTGCCGATATCTCTGACAACGGAGTGGCAATAGGATATGGAACAATGGCCGGATTCTCAAGAAGGCCGATTATTTATCATCCGGACTTAGGAGCGGAACCAATGCTTTTGGCAGATGTGCTAGCTCAGTTCGGAATAGATGCCAGTTCGTTGATTGGAACCGGTTACAGAATTTCTTCTGACGGAAATTATGTTTGTGGCTGGGGAGACGGGCCTGCATTTCTGGCTCCGGGATGGGCAGTTTTCTTTGACGATCTGCTGTTGGCAGAATCTGCCTGTACTTTAGATTGTCCTGGAAATATTACAGTAGATGCTCCACTTGGAGAGACAAGTATGGTAGTTGATTATGAAATCAGTTATTCCTGTGAAGATGAGGAGCCAGACGGAACAGAAGTTGTTTTAGTAAACGGCTTGCCGTCAGGATCTGAATTCCCGATAGGAACAACTACCGTATATCATGAACTGAGAGATGGTGAAGGAAATATCCTTGACTCATGCAGCTTTACGGTTACAGTAAATGATTCGTATTGTAATTCGACTTTCTTGGGGTACACAGAACCAATCACTTATGTAAGCTTTGCAGGAATTGACAACACGACTTCAGCAGAACTTGACGGCTCTCCGAAAAATGAGTATTTCCTGGATATGGCGGGTACAGTTCAGCAGGGCGTAAGTTATCCGATTGTTTTGGAAGGAAACACAGGAGGTGAGTATACTGATTATTTTACAGTGTACATTGATTGGGATCAGGATGGTTCTTTTGAAACAAACGAAATATATCCTATAGGAACAATAACAAATTCAACCGGAGAAGACGGACAGCAATTGACCGGGGAAATTGAGATTCCTGCAGATGCGACATTGGGCTCAACAAGAATGAGGGTTGTAAAAAACTGGGATTCTTCTCCAATGAACCCGTGTGGGGAATACAATTACGGCCAAACAGAAGATTATACATTAATTGTAGAAGAAGGTATGGGCATTAATGATATGAGCGGAAGTGGTTTAACATATTATCCGAATCCGGTTAAAGACTATTTGACAATCAACACTCAAAAAATAATTGAAAACATTTCAATTTATAATCTGGCAGGGCAAGAGGCATTGAAAAGAATTGAAATGACAGCCGGAAAAGTAAACATGAGCAGCCTGCCTGCAGGGGTTTATGTATTCCGTATTACATTTGAAGGGGGCGAAAAACAAGACTTCAAAGTAGTAAAAAAATAAAAATCAAGTTGTTAGGATAATTAAATACTTCGTGTGTATTTAATGGCAAAGGTACCTTTGGGTGCCTTTGTTTTTTAACATAAGCCAAAAAAATATAAATTTGTTCTAAGTTGGTTGATATGGAACAGATTTTAAAATGATGTTGACAGAAGCAAAAAAAATATTACTTTTTATTTTTTTATCTGTAACAGTAAATTCTTATGCCCAGGAAAGGTTAAATGAATTGTTGGACAGCCTTTCACTGTCCAGAACGGATTCGCAATCGGTCAGGCTTTCCTTGAAAATAGCTTCCGAGCTTAAATATTCAAACTGGTCAAGGGCGGAACACTATTTAGATCTTGCAAAGGAAAAAGCGGAAAAAAATGGCTCAGCAGAGCTTCTGGGCGAATTTTATAAAACCGCTTCGCAAATTTATTATGAAAGAGATGCTTTTGACGTGGCAATTGACTACAATCTGAAGGCGTATGATTTTTATAAAAATCAGGAAAGGGAAGAGCAGTTTGAAATTGAAAATTCCCTGGCCATCATTTATGCAAGGCTGAACAGCAGGGAGAGAGCATTCTATTATTTTAACCGTATATATCAGCATCAGAAGAAAATTAAAAACTACCCGGCAGTTGCAAAATCACTCAACAACATAGGCACGCTGTATCTTAATTACGGAAAACCCGATTCTGCCTTGTTTTTTCTGCAAAAATCCCTGAAATTGCTCAACACGCAGTCCGACAATGCTTTAAAGTATTATGTCATAACCAATATTGGCAGGAGCTATGAAGCTCTGAACAAAAAAGATTCTGCACGGCTTTATTTTGGAAAAACAATAGACTTGCTGCCTGAAATTAAAAACCAGGATACCCGTCAATATGCCTACAACGCAATTGCCAATTATTATTTAAATGCAGGCGAACCTCAAAAATCTATCATATATGCCCTCAAGGCAAAAGAGGAAAATACGGTAAAGTACAGTTTTTCAAATCTTCAGGTCCTCCAGGTTCTTTATAAGTCATATTTAGCACTCGGCCAATTTGAACAATCGGCAAACTATTTTCAGGAATATGATCAGATCAGGGACAGCATAAATATAGAAGCCAAAGCAGTAAATGTCGAGAAGCAAAAAATAGAGCATGATTTTAAGGCACAAGAGGAGCTTAATCGTTTGAATGATAAAGAAAAAAGGCTTACCCTTACCGTATCGGTTTTGGTTCTTTTCGTCATATTATTGATCTTAGGTATATTCTTGATTCGTTATAAAAACAAGCTTATCAAAGAAAAGCTGAGAAACGAACTGACCGAATCGCGTGAAAACGAATTAAAGCTGCAGATTGAATTAAAGGACAAAGAACTCGCCTCCAAAACCCTGGCAGAAACAAGAAAAGAAGAAATGTACAATTCTGTGCTTGAAGATCTCAAAAAAATCAGATTGAACACGGGAAAAGAAGAAACAAAACAAGCCCTGGGAACCGTTTTGAATAAACTTGAACATAGTTCCAACAAAGCCATTTGGGAAGAATTTGAATTAAGATTTGCCAATGTTTATGAGTCTTTTTATCAGAATCTGTCACTCAAGCATCCGGATTTAAGTACTTATGACAAACGCATTTGCGCGCTTATTAAATTGAACCTTTCCTCGAAAGAGATAGCCGATATTTCGGGTGTTTCTGTTAAATCGGTAGAAAACATAAGAACCCGGCTAAGGAGAAAACTAAATCTGACCAATAAAAAAATAGATTTAAATCGCTATATATCTCAAATATAAATCAAATTGCTATAAATCAATGTTTTGTAAAACAAAGAGTGGTTTATGAGGGGTGACATCCACACGATTGAGTGGTAATAATTATATAAAATATTTTCAATTCGATTTAAAATGAAATTAATTTGGTCTAAAAATTTAACACATGAGAAAATCAATCTTACTTTTTTGTAGTTTTTTCATCAGCATTTGCAGTTTTGCGCAATGGACTGATGATTATGGTGTAAACACATTGGTCTCCAATACGGTAACGTCCGATATTATTTCTACGGGAACCAATGATGGGAAAACCTATGTTGTATACTGGGATGAACCTGCCGGTTATGTACTTAAAGTCCAATTGCTTGATGCAGATGGCAACCAGCTATTCGGAAACGAAGGAATGGTTGTAAACAATGTAGCTGATATGAGTACATGGACAGCCACCAGGTCACAGGCAGTTGATGGTGAGGGCAATATTTATATTTCTTTTACGGCAACAGGCGACAGCCATGGATACGCCAATAAAATATCGCCAAGCGGTGAGCAGCCTTGGGGAGCAGCCGGAGTTGATTTAGGGGAAAATGCCTATGATACCAAAATCCTCCCAACCGAAGACGGCGGCGCAATAATAGGCTGGTATGCCAACGGAAAGGGTAATTTGATGAAATATGATGCCGATGGAAATGAACTATGGGGTGCCGTAAAAATATTAAATTCACCCGATTCTTCTAACCCGTTTACAAGTGTGGGTGAATTAGCCCTTTTGTCTGACGGTTCATTTATTGTTTTTATGCATGTAAAAGGAACAAGCTGGACAATTAACTCCATGTTTTGGGCACAACGCTATGCAGCCGACGGAACTGCTGTTTGGACAAACCCCGTTCAGGTTTCCAATCAGACAACGGCTTATAACAGGAGATATGAAGTATTGCAGAACGGAGATGTTACTTATTTAGGCTACTACGGTTCAACAGGATTCCGCTTTGATTCTTTTCTTCAAAGAGTAAATGCAGACGGAACACTTCCCTGGGGCATAAACGGCGCTGATTTCAGCCTGAATGACACTTATTATGAAATGGAAACCAGCATTGCGTTTCAGGAAGGCTCTGATTATATATGGTCGATTTCCAGGCTTTCAAATGACACGCAAAGCCAGTTTGGCGAATACGTTCAGAAATTTGATAAAACTACAGGGGCAAGAATGCTTTCCGATAATGCAAAACAGGTATTTGCGGTAAATGCCGCCTCTTATGTTCACGAAGGTAATTTACAATTGGTAGACGATAAGCCTCTTTTTCTTGGTTCAACCGGAATTGGAGATGGTGTAAACCCCCTTCAGCTATTTGTCACTCATTTAGATGAAAACGGGGATTTTGCCGGAGATGAAGATTATGTTGAAATTGCCACTACAGCAACCGCCAAATCCAGAGTAGATTTTACAAAGAATGTTGATGGGCAAAGTGTCGCTGTCTGGACAGAAGACCGGGGCTCAGGAAGCAGGGCATACGCGCAGAATTATAAAATAGAAACAACCCCTCAGGAAGACTGTGATCCTGTTGACATTCCTTATACTCAGGATTTTGAAACGGCAACCGTGCCGGACATGCCTGAATGTACTTCCGTTGAGAATGCGGGTTCTGGAAATAACTGGGAAACAAGCTCGGGAGACGAGTATGGTTTCACAGGAACACATTTAAGATATAAATGGAATGTAGATAACCCGGCTAATTCATGGTTCTTTACCCAAGGTATTAATTTGGTTGCAGGAACAACCTACAAAATATCTTACGATTATGGTAGCGCGGGGGCAGCATTGTATGCTGAAAATATGAAAGTAGCGTATGGAACGACTGCTGAAAGCGGAGCGATGGGTACAGTAATTGCCGATCATCCGGGAATACTGACCGGAACTTTAGTTTCCAATACCGTAGAATTTGAAGTGGACGCAGACGGGGTTTATTATTTTGGATTCAATGCTTATTCAGATGCTGACATGTTTTATCTGTTCTTGGATAACATCCATATTGAATTAGCGGGAGAAGAGCCAAGCGACTACTGTGAGCCTTCCTTGGATTGTACAGACGGGGATCTGATCACCAATGTAACGTTCCAGGAGATCAACAACGATTCGGACTGCGGGCCAAACGGATATAACGATTATAC